>Ga0157359_1001042_pt1 | contig 10963 bp, 10 predicted proteins | sample AttcapACBM3_FD_111482 | JGI IMG/M metagenome (GOLD analysis project Ga0157359, IMG submission 111482) | Fungus gardens microbial communities from leaf cutter ant in Botucatu, State of São Paulo, Brazil - Atta capiguara ACBM3 | ecosystem: Host-associated > Fungi > Mycelium > Unclassified ...
ACCACGCCAGCCGATACTGTTCAGATACTGGCGATCAATGATGCGTCCGAGAATACCGTTACCCTCGGCCTGATTACGATAAACATAATCCAGTGTGCTACCGGAGTCGAACCCGGCGTCATAACCTAGCTGCATCCCTTTGGATTGCCTGCCAATAGTTTTCATCCCGTAGTTCAGAGCGCGGTAAAACAAGCCTTCGGCAGAATAACGGGCTGGTGGTGCCTGTAATGCGCGCCAGGCATCTGCGCTGGGGCTCCAGCGATCTTCTTCACTGTAATCAAATGTATACAACGGTTCGGCATACAGACGATCAATAAAACTCTTCATTTTATCGAACGCAATATGGCGATCTTTTTCGCCCAGTGTATCGTGATAAAAGCCCGGTAAAATATGCTGTTCTTTGATGGCACTCCGCAGCCCGGTATAAAACTGGAGCTGTGGTTTTTTATGTACCACGAAGTCATCGCCGGAAATCAACAGTTGCGTAGGCAGAGTAATGGCTGCGGAATCCGCCACAATACGTTCGGCTGTTTTATACAGATCCAACAGAATATTGACAGCGATCGGACGGGTAATTAAAGGATCCTGATTAAAGCTGTCGATGCGTTTTGGATCGTGGCTGAGATATTTGCCTTTTACATAGGAAGTGACATAGAAAAGGCCACGAATACGGTGTAACAGATTCAGACCAGGACGGGCAAAGGGCACATAAAGTTTGACTTTAAACGCCGGGGAAGCCAGAACCATGCCGCGAATTTTGGGGGCATAATCATGAACCCAGGTGGCAACCAGTACCGCGCCAACACTTTGGGCAATTACCACAATGTCTTTGGGTTCAACCTGCACATCCTTGGCAACAAAATGCACAAACTCATCAACATCTTTTACTGAGCGGGCAAGGCTGGGGCTGTATCCGCGTTCTCCGGGAGACTGGCCATGGCCGCGGGCATCCCAGGCGTAAAATTGCGTATCCGGCATTCCTAATTCATCGACAATATGTTGTAGCCGTCCTGAATGTTCATGACCGCGATGGAACAACACAATCACTTTGCGGTTACGGGTGTTTTCAGTGGATGGCCAGTGACGAAAATAGAGAGCAACGTTATCACTGGTTAGAAATGATTTTTCCTGATACGTGCGTGAAGGTTGCGTCATGATCATTTCCTTATATCAGTATATTGAGGGGTGATTGCACTACGGCAACGATTGATACAAGTCCAAACCAATAACAATGCACAGAGCGCAAACACAATATTAAAAGTACCGATAACTTGCGGCCACACGGCAATAATCAGACCGGCAGCGCCGAATACCAGAGCACGATCACTTTTGCCCAGCGGGCCACGGTAATTTCTGACGCCGGTCAGCGTCTGACAAATAACACCACAAAATTCGGTCAGCCAGGCGAGGAATACCACTATGACGATCAGCCAGGGTGAAATCCCCGGTAGGAAAGCAAATGCCAGATACAGCCCGGCATCGGACACAATATCGCCCACTTCATTCAGGATAGCACCCAGAGTGGATTGCTGATTAAATTCCCTCGCCAGCATCCCGTCGATGGCATTCAGTGCCATGCGGAAGAACAGGAAAATGGGTAACGAGATAAATAGCAGAGGATGAGGGAAAGCAATCAGGATAGCACCAAGGAGTAAAGAGGCAATCATTGCCAGTAGTGTGACCTGGTTTGCCGTAACTCCTCGCTGGTGCAGACGAACTACCAGAGGTCTTAGCAGGTTCTGGAATTTAGGTTTGATATCGTACAGTGTCACAGTTTGGTTCCTTCCATAAAAATGGGGACAGTATTGCCCCCGATGAATGACGTTACAGATTAACGCATGTCGCTTCCGGCAGACCTAACATAATATTCAGGTTTTGCACGGCGGCCCCGGATGCGCCTTTACCCAGATTATCCAGACGCGCTACCAAAATTGACTGGCACTGCTGTGGATGAGTAAAGACAAATATTTCCAGCTGGTTGCTGTTATTCAGCGCTTCCGGCAACAAGTATGGTGCGCTGTCACTATCCATCTGGTTCAGTTCACGGACAGTGATAAATTGCTGACCGGCATAAAATTCACCGAGTGCCCGATGCAGGGCTTCGCCATCACTGTTGTTCAATGGAATAAACACCAGCATGCCCTGTGCGTAATCCCCTACTGCAGGCTGGAAGATGGGGCGAGTATTGAGTCCGCCCCATGCCTGAATTTCTTTAATATGTTTGTGATCGAAGCCTAAACCATAGGCCGCAAACCCGGTTCCCTGCTGCTGGTATTTTTCCACCATCGCTTTTCCGCCACCGCTATAACCGGAGACGGCATTAATGGCCAATGGTTGATCTGCGGCCAACAGCCCGGCACGGGTAAGTGGTGCAAGCAGGGTAATGGCACCCGTCGCGTAGCAACCCGGATTGGAAACGTGACTTGCCTGACGAATTTTTTCACGTTGTGCCACATCCAGTTCCGGCAAACCGTATACCCAGCCATCCTGCACCCGGTGTGCAGAGCTGGCATCCAGTACGCGGGCACCCACTTCATTCGCCAGTGCTACAGCTTCTTTAGCCGCAGCATCCGGCAGGCAAAGGATCGTGACATCAGCCTGTTTCATCAGTGCCTGGCGAGCAGCTGCATCTTTACGCAGAGCCTCGTCAATAGTGAGCAACTCGATATGAGGATGGTTGGCCAGTCGTTGCTGGATTTGTAAACCGGTTGTACCTGCCTGACCATCGATGAACACGCGATATTTCTGATCCATACAGCTTTGCCTTCGCTAATGTGAAAAAAAAGTGAAAAACCAGTGTAATCAGATTACGGCAGAAGGGAAGATTTTTGTACAAAATCAGGCCGGAACGAGGGATGTTGCGGCCTGTCAGGTGGGCAGATGACTTAATGAAGAATCACTTCTCCGTTGCCGAATTAACCGCTTCTGATGCCTGCCAAATACGGTATTTCACTTCCACGCCTTGTGGAACATAGACCACAATTGGCAGACGGCTGTTATAGCGTTGCAGTGTTTCTGAGTCCAGGTTTGCTGCGACAAATTTTTGCTGTGTACGATTATCCGGGCAGGCCATCATTGTTGACGCTGGCTCGGACAATTTCTCTACCACCAGATAGTCATAACCCCAACCGGACAGTGTTTCGCGGTTCAACGTGCCGCCAATCATTTTTCGATTACAGTCCACTTCCAGCGTTTTACCAATCAACAGTTCTACTTTCAGATTCGCTTCATCCTGGCGTGGAGGGACGGAGATCACCTGACGACTCATGCCCGGTTTTGCCTGCGGATAAGGGGCAATTTTTTCCAGCGGTAACAGGCTAATGTCCTCTTTGCTCTGTACGTCCGGTGTTGCCATGGCGGTAAAAGAGGTTGCCAGTAATAAGGTGGTGGTTAACAGCTTAGTCATCGTTTCTTCCTTTAAATCATCGGTGAAAATGCAGTGGCATAATATACCGGTAAACAATGTGAGAAAGGTGGTGTGCAGGTAAAGAAAGTTAAAGGTCAGAAGAACCTTTTGGAATATGCTTTGTTTGTAGGCAGTAATAATCAGAAGATATCAATCTTTGAAAGAACAAATAAAAAGTAATGTGACTGATATTTATACTTTTTTATTGCCAATCCCGTTCAAAACTCACACAGTAGAAACGTGAAAATGTTGAAACATCAATCCAACTGATTTTAAACCAGAAAAAGTGAGTACAGATGACCAGTAAACTTTATCTTGAAAGCGATAACCTGCGCATGACAACCACCGTGATTTCTTCCACGCCGGACGAAGATGGACGTTTTCGTACCTGCCTGGCTGAAACCCTGTTCCATCCACAGGGTGGAGGACAGCCTTATGACGTCGGGCGGATTGGAACAGCCAGTGTGCTGGGGGTTTTTCTGGAAAATGAAGAGGTTGTGCATATTACCGATCAGCAACTCCCTTGCGGCGAATATGAAATTGAAGTGGATGCGGATAAGCGACAGCTGAATACCCGTATGCACTCTGCAGGTCATTTAATTGCTGCGGTGGGAGAACAGATTGGCTGGAATGCGATTAAAGGGAATCATCGTCCGGGAGAAGGACGCATTGTTTTTACGCCGGGCAGTGAAGGTATTGCGCCACCGGAAGTGCATTATATTAATGAAGAAGTAAACAAGCTGGTGGCTCAGGCATTGCTGCGTGAACAACATATCACCGATGGTATTCGGCGCATTACCTGGGGAGAGTTGCCGCTGTATGCTTGTGGCGGCACGCATGTTCCACGTACTGATTGGGGGGGTGGAGTGGTGATTGGTAATGTGAAATTCCGTAAAGGGCAGCTTTCGGTTTCTTATGAACTGGCGCAGCCAGCAGCGTAAACAATGATTCGGTCAATTCTTGCCCAACACGTATGGTGATATAAGAGGATGGTTCTTTTTAGAGAGATACTTACGGTACTGCCTGAACTACAGGCGGAATAAGAACGTGATCAGAGTACCCCGCCGCGATCGTAGCGGGGTAAAATATCAGTGGCGTAGAAAGGGTCACTTCACGCTGAAGGTGTAAGTCCCTTTGGTTTTATGCCCGTCAACAGACAACACATGCCAGTTAACCTGGTAAGAACCGGCTTTCAACTCTCCGTTTAACGGCACATGGACAGTTTTATTATCGCTACTGTCCACGGTCAGTTTACCTGCGTCCACGTTTTTTCCCTCTGTAGTCACCACTGAAACACCACTGAAACTGCCTTCAATCCCTTCAGTAAAGGTCAGGGTTAATGTATTTGGTGAGGTAGTTACCACCGCCTGATCTGCCGGTGATGCACTGGCAAGATGGGCATGAGCCAATGCCTGCTGTGAAGCCAGCAGAGTGGAGAACATTGCAGCAGCGATACATGTTTTCTTCAGACTGAATGACATCGAACTTCTCCTTGTATAAGCAAAATCGCCGGAGATCTTAATGTATTTTTGCTGAAAGATGAAATTTAAAACAGACAGGGATATTTTTATTCTACGAGAGAAAGCAACATGGAAGGGAAAATACCGGAATCGTTCTAATAAAAGATCACACTAAATAAAAATTATTCTGGAAAATAAACAGGGTATAGCAATATATGCCACACCCTGTTTTTTACGCGCTCTGCGTAATGACTCGGCTATTACACAGAAAACGGATTCTGTTTTAACAGAACTTATTTCAGACCCAGTTCTGCACGCAGTTCAGCTTTAGCTGCGTCGAATTCTGGCTGGAAGTCTGGCTGCTGTTCTGATTTCAGAGCAACCAGTGCACCAGTAGTACGACCCAATACAGTATCAGAACGGTAGTGGAAACCAGCAATCAGGCGGTTAGATGCATACAGGTCTGCACGAGTGAAGATAGCATCACGTTTTTCCGGAACCATTTTGGCCAGTTCAGTTGCGAACAGGTAGCCCAGAGTAGAGTGACCTGATGGCCATGAACCAGAGGTGGTTGCTTTAGCCAGTGGGTGCACATTGCTATCCAACATGTAAGGACGTGGACGGTGGAAGAATTTCTTCGGCAGGTCGTTCACGTTATCTTCAGTTGCTGCCAGACGAGCAAAGAATGCTGCAGTTTTCGGCAGTTTAGCTTCAACAAATTTAGGACCCATGACATCAGCAAAACGCCAGATATTTTCACCGTTGGAATCGTCGGTAGCCATTTTTTTCTGTGCTTCAGTTGCGGTAGCCTGAATATGCAGCAGTTCTTTCAATTCAGCTTTAGTTTGTGCTGAATCATTAGCCGGTGGGTTTGGCAGGTATGAGGTAATATCGAACTGTTCGTTAGTTACAAATGGTTTTGCTTCATCAGCAGCGTGAACAGCAAAAGAAGAACCAACAGTAAACAGCATTAAAGCAATAATCGACTTACGCATTGAGTAAAACTCCGGGTAGTGGTTTTGATGGCAGGAATACTAATTTCTTTTTGTGAATGAAATGTGACATTAATTAATTTTTTTATTTTTTTTGCAGGGTTAAAATATTCTTGGTTACAAATTAACCCCCTTGGGGTTTAAGTTTCCTCTTACATTAAGAAAACATTAATTTTTTTAGTGATTTTTGAATTTTTATGTAGTTTAAAGAGTAATAAAATATGTCACTGCACGTGAGAGTGGAAGACATTACGAGATATGTTTCCTATAAAGATTATTCTTTTTTGATATGGGATTATTTTTTTGTGATTTTATATCGGAGTTTTTATGGGGAGGAGATGAAGTATTTTTTATATTATTCTGTCGTCCTGAAGGTGGAAATAATTTTTTTTCGGTTAATCCGGTTGATATCTTCATCCGGATTAACCGTGAAGTATTAATTAATAGCTTTAAGCATTAAGATCGCAGGCTGACCGATAAATTCCTGTGGTTTGTTTGCACCACCAGTCATCTCAGTAACACCAGCATCAATTTTCTTTCCAGTATGTGTTGCCAGCCAGGTCGCCTGATATTTTCGACCTTTAAATTCACGAGTCAGGCGTCCGCGAGCTGAATCTGTACTGTCTGGCAGATACATTAGAATATCATGCTGATCATTCACCAAAGATAATGGATACCATTGGAAAGTATATGGTCGCCAATTATTCAATGGATGTGCATCAGTGAAGTCTCTGAAGACTTGTTGATATTCCATATTTGGCTGTTCTTTTGTAGGTAATTTTTGTGGTTCATAATTCACTTTATACCAGGATGTATCCTGCCAGTAATGGTTAGTGAACGAACCACTGAAATAGATCTGATAGTTACGATCCAGACAGGTTTCTGCAGTATTGTAGGCACCTGTAAATAGTTTCTGAGATGTGGTTTCGTAACATCCATTTTCTATGTTGTGAACTGGTCTGTCTGGGTACTTTTCATTTAGTTCTTTCATTTTTTGTGAGATATTTGGTGCCCATTCCTGGATGGAAATATAGTCAAGATTATCAGCCAGCGCTGGTGCTTGAGAATAAATCCATTCATGCAGTGTAATGAGGTGATGACGAGGATCTATTTGACGAATTCGATCAATACGATCATTCACAAATTGGGCATTGGCATGTTTGTAATCAAGAGCCTCTTTTGATACATCCCAGATAATATTATTGAATCCACTATAACGTTTAATAACATAGTCGAAATAACGTTTTTCTTCCTTACTATCCAGTGTTGGCCAGTTTACACCTTTATTCCAGACATAGATCATTAGATGAGTTTCAATTCCTTGTTGATCCAGGTATTTTATCTTTTCATCCAATTTTTTAAAATAATCAACATTTAACGCTGAATAATCAGGATTTGTATTATCACCCAGGAAAGGGAAAGCTTTTACTTGATTGAAATCATACTTTTCATCAACTTTTTGGATTGCCCAAGTGCTTTGGTTTGTATCACGACCCCATGCATATACATTCATTAATACCTGGTTGAATCCGGCATTTTTTATATAAGAAATCAAGGATTTAGTTTGGTGGAGATCATTGTCTTGTTGATCCAATGCAAATAACCAGTCTAATTCATAGGCTCTGGGGATGTAAATGTCACCATTTTCGAAACGGAATGATTTTTTGTTATCATTATCAATGACGACAGTACCTTTTGATGATGAGTCATTGACTTGAACAATACCATTCCTGTTATTTAACTCATCAATATCACTCTGTAATGTATAGTTCCATTTCCCTTTTTCTGGTAATGACACTCGGCTGACGAACTGATTTTCACCATTATAAAAAAGTGGTGATTTATAGGTATGTCCAGTTTCAGCATTACTGAATATAGCAACGATATTTTTGTCAAATGGATTTTTTACGGCTGATTTTGTTTCAAAAACAAAGTCACTTGTTTCCCATTTTCCTATTTTCGTTGGAATATTTTCAGCCGCCCATGATGATGAAGCTGAAAAGAAAATAGCTGAACTAATAAGGAATCGTAATTTGTTTGATTTTAAGAGCCTTGTATTCATTTTCTCTCCTTAAGTATGATGTTTATTGTTTGCTTTTAAATACAGAAAAATACTGTTCTTTAATGTAATTTCTCAGTTTTTTATTTAAAGAATAATTATCGGTTTTAAATTTCTTAAAAATACTGGTTAGTTTTTATTTTTAACTCAACAAGAAAATTAAATTATTGTGATGCATGTCTTGTTTATTGTTTATTTATGTTAATTTGATTTTGTTTTTTTCTTTTAAATTCAAAGTGTTATGTTTGATTTGTTTATTGGGGGAATGGTTGTTCATTAAGTTTTTTAAATGAATTTGAGACATAGATCATGTTTTTTAATTTATATTTTTTTTACTGGATTTTTACCTTGAGTTGGTTGAAAAATATTGTTATGTATACGTTACTGTATTAGTTATTTTGGTGGTTATAATGAGTATCCAATTTTCATCTGTCGGTTCAGGCCTTATGAGACCTGAATCAGTGGTTACACATCGTTCAGGTTATATCTTTGCAGCTAACTGGCGGGGTAATGGTGGAGTCTCTGTTGTAACTCCTTCAGGGAAGACATATGACCATCTAAGTACCAGACAGGATTTTACCATACGTCCAAATGGCATTGCTCTTGAAGCAGGAGGTAGTTTTCTGTTGGCTCATCTGGGTGCTGATGATGGTGGTTTGTTTCGGTTACACCCAAATGGTGAGCTGGAAAATGTATTGACCACGATAGAAAATGAACCAGTTCCACCTTCTAATTTCCCTTTAGTTGATTCTCAAGGGCGTATTTGGTTGACCGTGTCTACCCGGATTTCTCCTCGTGCAGATGATTATCGTAAAAATGCATCTACCGGTTTTATTGTATTGATCGATGGAGGTAAAGCCAGAATTGTGGCTGATGGCTTGGGTTATGCCAATGAAATTACGATAAGTCATGATGGGCAATATCTCTATGCAAATGAAACTTTTGCTCGTCGTCTGACTCGTTTTACGATTGATGCACAGGGAAATTTACATGATCGAACAATAATTGCACATCTTGCTTCTGGTGATTACCCCGATGGGTTAACACAGGATAGCGCTGGAAATTTTCTGATTACCAGCATAGTTTCTAATCGTATCATCCGTATTAACCCACAAGGCGAACGTGAAGTCCTGGCTCAGGGAAGTGATGAGGATCATATAGCATGGGCTGAAGAAGCTTGGTTGACCGATAGTATGGCACGACCCCACTTGGATCAGGTAAAAAGTGATACGCTGAAAAATATCTCCAGTCTGGCTTTTGGTGGCGAAGACATGCGCACAGCATTTCTTGGATGCTTATTGGGAGATAGTATTATGACATTTCGTTACGAGATCCCCGGAGCTGTTCCTGCGCATTATGATGTGGATATCCAGCCATTATTGGCTCGTTTCTCTGCGTAAAATAGTACGTTTGTTATTTGTAGCTAATAAAATTGATGAATCTGGAGCAGTAAATAATGAAACTTTCTCTTGCGGTTATTGGAACAGGATATTTTAGCCAGTTTCAGTGTAAAGCCTGGCAGCGTTTAGCTGAGGTGGAACGTGCCGCAATTTGTAGCCTTGACGAAGAAGTGGCTAAAAGTTACGCAGAAAATTATGATTTTTCTGCCAGTTATACGAATGTTGATATCATGTTAGCTGAAGTGAAACCTGACGTGGTAGACGTGATTACGCCACCAGCCACACATCTGGAATTGATTCGTAAACTGGCGGCAGCAGGTTGTGATATTATTTGCCAAAAACCATTTTGCCGTAACTTTGAAGAAGCTCAGGAAGCTGTACAACTGGCTGAAGCAGCAAAGGTCAAACTGATTATCCATGAAAATTTCCGTTTTCAACCTTGGTATCAAAAAATTCATGATGTATTGATGTCTGGAACCTTGGGAGTAATTTATCAGGCTCAATTTAATTTGCGTCCCGGAGATGGACGTGGTGAAGATGCTTACTTGGGAAGACAACCTTACTTTCGTCAGATGCCAAAGCTGTTGATTCATGAAACAGCCATTCATTTTATTGATGTTTTTCGCTATTTATTTGGTGATATCAGCACTGTTTGGGCTAGTTTACGTAGACTTAATCCAGTCATCCAGGGAGAAGATGCTGGTATTGTGATTATGCATAATCATCAAGGGGTACAGTTGGTATTTGATGGTAATCGTCTGAGTAGTCATGCTTCGAAAGACAGTCGCAGAACAATGGGTGAAATGCTGATAGAAGGTGAGAAAGGATGCCTGATGTTGGACGGGGATGGCCAGATTCGTTTAAGATTTCATGAAAGCCGTGAGTGGCATAATGTGGACTACGAATGGTATGACAACGATTTTGGTGGCGATTGTGTTTTTCAAACACAACGGGCAGCATTAAATGGTTTACTAAACTTATCACCAGTTGTTAATTCGGGTAGAGAATATATCAACAATATCTTGGTAGAAGAGGCCATTTACCTTTCGCATGAGAAAAAACAGCAAATCATCCTTTGATACCCTACGTGAAAATCGCAGTTCTTCTGCGTCAGTTAAACTGACGCATTCAGACATTGCCTATCAAAAACTTAAAAAACTCATTCTTGATGGTATTTTACCTGCTGGTAGCCAACTTTTGGAACAAGAGGCGGCTGAAAAACTAAATATGAGTCGGACACCTGTGAGGGAAGCGATGATCCGACTCCGACAGGATGGAATGGTTGATATCAGGCCACGTCATGGAATGCGTGTACTTCCTGTATCGGCAGATGATATGCAGGAAATTTATCAGGTATTAACCTCACTGGAAGGTACAGCAGTAGAATCCATAGCAGAATCAGGTCTGAGTCGTGGCCATAAACAGATCTTGGAGAAGATCTTAAATGATATGGATAGTGCGTTGGCAGACAGTGATCTGAAAGCCTGGGCTGAAGCGGATGAACAGTTTCACTCCAGGCTTGTTGAATTCAGCGCTAATAAGCGCCTAATTAGTATGGTTTCTCAGCTTTGGGAACAATCACATCGTGCGAGAATGATTACATTACGCATGAGACCGATGCCACTTGACTCAAATAGTGAGCATCG
>Ga0157359_1001045_pt1 | contig 10950 bp, 10 predicted proteins | sample AttcapACBM3_FD_111482 | JGI IMG/M metagenome (GOLD analysis project Ga0157359, IMG submission 111482) | Fungus gardens microbial communities from leaf cutter ant in Botucatu, State of São Paulo, Brazil - Atta capiguara ACBM3 | ecosystem: Host-associated > Fungi > Mycelium > Unclassified ...
AACATTAATTAAAGAACAATAGATTCATAATTTAGCTGAAGTAGTAATAAAAGGACTAGAAGTAGATATAATAGAAAAATAAAAATAGCTAGAGAAAAGAATGAGAAAGTAGTTAGAGTAGTAAAGGAGATAAAGAAGACAAAAGTTAAAGTATTGAGAGGAGATAAATGGCAGGTAAAAGGAGATTTGGTATTGAAAAAAAGAAAGGTATATACACCAAAAAATAAAGAGTTGGGAGTAGAGATAATCCAGTTGCATCATGATATGCTGACAGCAGAACATAGAGAGAAATAAAAGGTGACAGAACTGGTAGCTAGGAGTGATGAAGAATATGGGGAGGTATATTGATGGATGCAATATATGTCAAAGAATAAAAAACTGTACAGAAGCACCAGTGGAAAAGCTAATAGTGAACAAAGTATCAGAAAGACTGTGAACACATCTAATGGTAGACTTTATTATAGAGCTGCTGTTAATAGCTAAAAAGAATACATTTCTAGTAGTTTACAATAGATTGTCCAAAATGACATATTTTGTAGCAACAATGGAAGAAACATTACTTTCAGTTAGCATAATTATTAAGAGATAATGCATAAAAGTTACATAGATTGCTAGAAAGTGTGATCTCAGATAGAGGACTACATTTTGTAGCAGAATTAACAAAGAAGCTGAACAAAATATTGGGAATTGAAACAAATTTGTCAATTTTATTTCATCCACAAACCAATAGTTAGATAGAATAAATAAATCAAGAATTAGAATAATATTTATAGTTTTTCATCAATTATAGACAAAAGAATTGGCCAGAATGACTAGTAATAGCTGAGTTTGCAGTAAATAACAAGATATATTCAGCAACCAAAATATCTCTATTTATAGTGAATTATGGTAGAGAATTGAGAATGGAAATATATATTAGAAAAAAAGGAAAAGTAGAAAAGGTAACAGAATTTGTAGAAAGAATAAAGAAGATATAAGAGGAAGTTGGAGTAGCATTGAGAAAGGTACAAGAGGAGATGAAGTGGCAGGCAGATAGAGGAAGAAAGAAAGCTGAAGAATGGAAGAAAGGAGACAAAGTGATGTTGAGTACAAAAGATTTGATATTCAAAAAAAGACTGATGAAGAAATTAGTAAACTAATATATTGGTCTATATATTATTGACAAAGTAGTTTCTATTAAATTGTGACTGCCAACTTCAATAAGAATTCACTTAGTTGTGAATGTTAGTTAAATAGTATGAGAATATAGAAAACAAGTAGAGAAGCAGAAAATAAGAGAAGTAAAACTGGTAGAGATAGATGGAGTTGAATAATAGGAGGTGGAAAAAATATTAAATAAAAGAAAAATAAAAGGAGTTGTGAAGTACTTGGTGTAATGGAAATAGTTTATGGCAGAACATAATATATGGGAAAAGAAGGAAGACTTAGAAAATATGAAGGAAGTAATGGCTGAATTTGAGGAGAAACTAAGTATAGAAGTAAAAAGACAAGAAAAGTTGGACTTAATGAAAGAATAAGATTTTAGAAGAGAAGAGTTACTAGAAATATACACAGCAAATATGTTGTATGGATGGAATGACAGGAAGTTTGAGAAAGAGTATCTGAGGAAGTTGGAGAGAAACTAACAAAGATAGAAGTTAGTTTCTCTAAAGAAAAAACCTTGAAAGAGGGTTAATGTCAGAGTTGAAGACAGTAAACTCTATTTATTCTCATTCCTTTTCTCATTTTCATTTACATTTCCAATTATTTTATTATTTTGAACTTAGAGTTAGGGATTAGTGCAATGTCATAATACTACAATTCACAGTCATATGTACATATCACAAAAGAATATAAAAGATTCCAGAACAATGATGTTATACCATATGTCAATAGTATATAGTACATATATTCTTCAGAGTAGGCTAGTATATACCATTAACCAAGTGTATATAAAATAGACATTTTGTACTTGAAACTCCATTGAGTTCTCTTATGTAAACTCTATATAAGATTATTCTTTTACTCTTACTCTTAAGCTTAAGTTCATAACAAAAGTTCCAACCACATAATAAACAGATAGTATAGAATATAAGCTAAAGCCAAGATCATTTTGGGAAGTTTATATTATGAACCACACCTGATATTGATAAGCATTTCTTACTAATCTATCTTTCATACAATATCTACAAACTTACCTAATGTTGTATACCAAGTCCAATTCTATAAATAACCTGTCTTTTATGGCAGTGTTATTTTATTACAAGTATTTGCTCATAATATTAGGTAAGAAATATGTCTAAAAGAGGAAACAATTTACAAAAAAATTATAGAAGATGTTAGATGAAGTATAGAAATATTATTTATAATATACAGGTGTAGATTGTAAATGACCTTGACTCTAGCAAATGTACTATATCTCTGTATGTTATAGTAATTATATTTCAGGAGAGAATATTAATGGGAAGTGGGATATAAGAGAAGTCAAAGTTTGAACACAGGCATCCAGAACAGTACACTACACTAGTTAATTTTCAAGGTAAGGAACTATAGAGTATCTATATATCTTGTCAGGTGTAGTTCACACTGGGATTGAAAGTCTACAAGATGAACTTGGAGATATGTGGACTCATAAAGTGACCTTGGCTTCAGCTTATATGCTGTGTTACCTATTTGTTGCATAGTTGCAACTTCAGATGATAGGAAGAAGTCTGAGATAGAAGTGGGTGCTGATTTGGTATGTTGCTGTTGAACACCAGAGATTGAGTTCAATAAGAATTTATCTTCATCAATTATCAGACTAGTGAATTACAGTATAACTACTAGTCTTATATATGAGTTCCTACTATAGGAGATGCTTGGGGTTTCAGTGATATAGTCTCTATTACACTGAGTAGAGGTTTCAGTATTGAGACACTAACAGGGGTGACACCATCATGGAAGACCAAGTCAAATAGGAGTATCTCCACTATGGAAGACAGAATACCCAGATGGTTGTAGCACTGCCATAAGGCATGTTATAAGAAAGGTAGCTGCCATAGAAGGCAGATATTAATTGTTAGTAAGGAATGAACCATGGATATATGTTTTCTAGATGAGTAGACTTGGCATATGATAGTATTTCTCCCTTAGGACTGAGCCTTTGAAGTCCTAATTTATCTGAAAATACCATGATGGTATTTAGATCAATAATATATAGATAGAAAAAGAACTTTTTTGCTCTTGCTTCTGTATTGTTATAACTTTAGACTTGGCTTAGGTTACAACTTAGACAAAGACTTGAGAAAAGGATAAGAGTAGATGCAATTGGTAAAGCATAAAGATATACTACAGTATCTACTCTATATATAAGAAGAACCCATGAGGAGAACATTTGAAGTACATGAGGTGAAGGTAAGAATATAGCATCTACTACATGAGACGCTGACTGAGATAGTTGCAGTGCAGCTGATCATGTTATCATTACTCTTGACCCTAGTCCATACTGTATATATGAGGCATTGATTGTAACATATATTATCATATCTTCTCCTACTCCCTCTGATATTTCAATGCTGAAATGCTTGAAAAGCAGCAGCAAGAAAAGCAACAGAGACACAAGGAGTAGTAGCAGCTCCTGATTCAACTGGAAGAAGTGGCAAAGTTACATTAGACTGAATACACAGCTTAGAAAGCAAGGAGGGAAGTAGAGACAAAAGCAAGGGAGGAAGCCAAGAGGAAAAGGGTTGTGGAGGAGAAGAAGAAGAAGAAAAAGAATGTTGGAGTATCATCTGGGACAAGATACTAGAAAAGGATGCTGAAGGGTCCCAGATTGCAGGACCTAAGTACAAGAAGGCACTCTTGGGAACTAATGTGGACTGCTGGCCTTCTAAAAAGGCTAAAGGAAAACAACTAGTGAGATACCAAGGAGACATCAGAGTCAAGCTGGGAAGTGCTAACCCCTGTGAAAGATGTGTATATACCAGGCAGGACTATCTAGTATATAATTCAAGATGAGTAAAGAATTTTTTTCTCTATGTTTTCTTTTTACTAATAGCTTTTCCTTAGCCAGTCTCTAGCATATGTGGGGTATATCACTATCAAGTAGCGGTATGTACTCCACATTAACACCAACACCCCAGCTATAATCCCCACTTATGATGGAGCTCTAAATGCTATTGAAAAGGCACTCCAAGAACTTGTGGAGGAGTACTGAGGAGTTTGGAAGTCTCTTTAGGACTTGGTGGAGAACCAGAAAAGGAATACAGTGCAGTTGGAGAGAATTTAGGCTGTAATAAAATAGAGATGGTGCTTGGAAGAAGAGAACAAGAAAGAAAAGAGTGGAGACAAAGAAAAGAGGTCTAAAAATGGCCCTAGGAAAAGTCAAGAGGAGAGGACTCCATCATCCACCTTCTATTAGAATAGTGGTTTTGTTTTTTCTTTTAATTGTTATTCATTTTTTGTGATCTAAATGTGTAAGTAAGAAAATTAAGAAATAAAATGAAAAGAAGTTTGAAAGTTTTGAAAAGAAATCCTGAAAAGTGTGCTGAAGCTGGGGATTAATGAGAATAAGTGGACAGAATATACTAAGGAATTAATGAAGGAAATCTCCATTGGAAAATATATAGAGGCAGGGAACAAGTGCAACAGCATGATCAGGACAAAATGAGTGGACTGGGCTTGGTGGGATATGTAATGTGACAATCAGCTACCAAGTTGGAGGCATGAGTGAGTTCTGATGTAGGGATCTACTCTGATTCATCTCCAGTATCTTCATATTCTAGTCAGATTATCTTGTATAGAAGTTTGCATGCCTGTCAGCAATTAATTTTAGAATCCACTATCTGAGAAATTTCATATTCAGGTTCCCTGTTGATTATAACTGGAGTGGGGGCCAGTTGTATTTTCTCAGAGAAAGTGTTGGATGTAGTGGGTTCAAGCATGGACACATAGAAAACTGGGTAAACAGAGCACATGAACTCTAGAAGACAGAGAGTAAACAATAGAGTACCAGACTGGGCAATGATTTCATAGGGTCCAAGGTATTTTTCAGAGAGTTTCTTTGAAGGCCAAGTAGTTTGAAAGAACTGAGTCTTGACAAAGACTTTGTTACCTACTTTGAAATCAGGAGCAGGGAAATGTTATGCATCAGTGGATTTCTGATAATGCTGTTGGGCCATGGAGATTTTAGCTTTGAGGGTACTCTGTAATTCATTGAGATCTATAGTGAAGTTGTGGGCTCAGGAAGAAGCAATATTATATTTGGGATAAACAGTGATTTTTGGATGATATTCCTTATTAGCAAAGAATGGGAAAACACTGGTAGTAGCACTTGAAGCATTATTGTAGGCAAACTCCATGAAAGGTAAGAGTTTGGACCAGTTGTCTTACTGGTAGTTACAATATATATGGAGGTATTGCTCAAGAGTCTGATTTATGTGCTCAGTTTAACTATCACCTTCAGGGTGGTAGCCTGAAGTGAAGTGAAGTCACATGTCAAGAGCAGTGTCTAAGGAACAGAAGAAGTTTGACACAAACTCCAAGCCTCTGTTAGAGGTGATATGGGAAGAAGTACCATGTTTGGAGAACATATGAAGAATTAACAGATGTGCTAAGTCCAAGAATGTGATGGTGTCATGGACAGGGATAAAGATTGCCTACTTGGTGAGCTAGTTGACTATGACCAAGATAGTATCAAACCCAGAGGATAATAGAAGTTTCTTGATGAAGTCCATAGAAATAGAATTTCATGGTCATTTAGGGATAGGAAGTTGTTTGAGAGATCTATAGGGCTTGTGACATTATGGCTTGGATTGCATACAAGTGACACAGAACTTGTAGAATTGTTGTATATCAGCACAGAGGCTGGGCTAGGAATATCTGTGACAAACTAGTTTCAGTGTTTTATTTTGACCAAAATGTTTAGCAAGAATGTAATCATGATTATGCTGGAGAACATGTATGTGGAGGTTACCAGCAAATGGTATATAAATTCTGTTGTTAAGAAGAAGAAAACCATTTGGATCTGTAGACTACTAGCTATCTGTAGAAGTATGTTTTATAGTAATTGGGTCACTAGAGAGGGCTGAAAGGATATCTTGATGTATGGTGTCTAGATCCATGACTGTAGCTGCATAGAGGGAAGAGAAAAAAAGAACAGTAGCTTGTATGGAGGCCACAAGTTGTTCTTGAGTAAAAATGGGTTTGAAGTTATGAAGGTTAACTGTGGCATAACCAGTATTCCCCTCTTTAGGATAGATGTCCCACTGTCTAGTGAGAGTGTCTGGCTTGGTACCAAAATGACCAGGCCAGAACCTGATGACAAGATTGAACTGGGAGAGATACTCAAACTACTATGCTTGCCTCTAGGTTAGTATCTTGGTAGTAGAAAAATACTCAAGGTTTTTATGATCTATAAAAATATCAATGGGATAGGCTAGACCTTCTAAGTAGTGTTACCAAATCTTGAAAGCTTCAAAGATGGCAAGTAATTCCTTGTTATATATATTGTAGTTCAACTTTGCTATAATGAAGGTGCAGGAGTGAAAAGCCACTAGATGAACTTCATTTTCTTTGTTAACAATGGAAAGGATTGCAGCAAGAGCATAGTCCAAAGCATCAGTTTCCATGATAAGTTAAACATTGGAAATCCAATGAGTGAGGATGGGGGTGAATGTGAATACATTCTTGAGAGAATTGAAAGTATCATGATAGAAGAAGTCAAACTTCCAAGGAATGTCCTTCTGGGTGAGGTGTGTCAATAAAATAACAATGTTCAAGTAGTTAAAGATGAACTAACAATAAAAATTAGTGAAACCTAAGAAGGATTGAATATCCTTGACTTTCTTGGGTTTCAGCCAGTCTTAAATAATCTTTACTTTGTCATTGGACATGGTAAGACTAGAAGGGGATAGGATATATCACAGATACTCTACCAACTCAGAGTAAAATTCACATTTCTCTGCTTTAGCATAAAGACTAGCCTTGTAGAAATACTTGAGTACTTTTTTTACATGCCGGTGATATTCAGACATATTATTCAAGTAGACGAGTATATCATCCAGATAGATCACAATACAGACATCCAAAAGATTGGAGAAAATAACATTTATGAATTGCTAAAAAGCTGCAGAAGCATTGGTAAGACCAAAGGGCATTACAGACTATTTAAATGATCCATAGCATGTTTTAAAAGCAGTTTTCCATTCATCACTGTCAGTGATGCAAACCAAATAGTAAACATGACGAAGATTTATCTTTCAATAAACCTGAGCTTTGCAAGATAAGTCTAGTATCAAGACGTAAGAAGTAGACTTAACTTTTCTTATTTTTATTTTCTTTTTGATTTATTTTCCTTTATTCTATTTTTAGAACCAGGGTTAAAGTGGCAAGATCACACTGTCATACAGCAGGTCACATCAGATAACATGGTCACAAGTCACATAACACATGGAAGCATTCTGGAAGAGATAATGTCATATAATGTGTGATACACATGTTGATCTTAAGGTGTACACATGGTCATTTAGGGTAGGCTAGAAATAGCTTGCACAGACTATTAGGTATTAGTATATAAGGTAGACAAAACTTGTACAGAGTTCTCTATCAAGTTCTCTTGTGTTAACCCAATACAAGATTTTTTTGCTGGACCAATCCTAAGGTCTTGTAATTGTAACATCTAGTAGATTGGAGATAAGCAGGAATAGATAACAATCATTCTTGGAGATATGATTAAGACTGCAGAAGTCAACATAGAGGTACAGTAAACCATCTTTTTTCTTAATAAATAAGACTGGTATACTGTGCAGTGATGAGATTGGTTGGATGAAACCTGTATTGAGGTTTTCCTTAATGAATTCCTTGAGAGCCTCTTGTTCAGATGCCAAAAGAGAGTATATGGGGCCAACTGGAGGTTGAGCACCTTCTTCTAAATTGATTTTGAGGTCATAAAGACAATGAGAAGTGAGGACTTCAGCTTTAGTTTTGCTGAAAATATTGGCAAATTCATGATACTCAGAAGGGATATTGGAAAGGTTAGAAGCTTCTACAAGTTTTGTGGAATTAGCCTAAATATCCAAAGAACAAAGACAGAGTTTAAAATTGTTAGAGCCTGGGAGTTTTGATGTATGCAAGAATGCTACAACACCAATGATAGTAATGTTAGGTCACTTGAAGTTAGACATAGAGATCTCAGATGTAAGTATGGAAACTGTGGAAACTGATAATTGCAGAGGGATGTCTAAAAAGGACAGAGATGTCAATGGTATGTTGGACACAATGTGAGAAGGAGCAAGATTTTCCTGCAAAGATGGATAGAAGTTTATCAACCTATTTATCTAGTTGATTAGTGGATTGTGTTAGGCAAGCCAGTTATATCCAAGCACCAAAGAGTAGGAAGAATTAAGTGAAGTGACATAGAAGTCTAGATTCATATAATCACCACTGGAAATAATTATGGGCAAATTGGCAATTTTGGAGATAGTGCTGTTTTATGAACTATTAAACAAGCGGAGAGCAACTGGAAGAGTTGCAGATGTCTTCAAGTGGTGAGTATCCACAAATTTAGAGTCTACAAAGCAGTAAGTAAACCCAGAGTTGACGAGAGCTCAGAACAGGATTTTATTAAGGTGATCCTAACCAAGGATTAATGTCACAAACTTCATTCAGCTTGTATCTCCACAACCAGTAGACCTATTTTCACAAACTAAGTTATGCTGGAAAGCCCCAAATGAGGGCTATCCACACATATGCAGGATGTACAAAAGTGACAACAAATGACTGAGATATCAGGACATCAGTAGCTATAAAAGCTTTGTCTGCTAATATCTCATAAACAGCTGGACGGATTCACACGATTGAACTTGCGTTGGGAAGTGCTCATCAATTCGTTTCCAACGATATATGATACATCTCAAAGTAATAAGTATTGGTAAAGATATAAGCATATCAATGTAGTGATATAATTAGTTACCTTTTAAAATTAGCCTAACAGCTGCTATAACAGATAACAGCTCCCATCAGGTATGAGTTTTGATCGATCATGTGATAGAAACAGCTTGTGCACGGACTATCACTCTTTTATATATATACTTCTGTGTCTGAAGGCTAGACCTTAGACTTAACAATGTCAATTATTCTTGTTGATACTACTCATCATTATCTCCTTATACTGAACCTCTAAAACACTACTAAGTTCAAGTATCACAACCAGTGAGTAGCTTATTTGAAATAATTAAGAGAGAAGTAAGAGGGATAAAAAATGAATGAGGATTGAAAAGAGTAGATACGTTGAGTTGGATAGGACTTATTGCTACACAGGAAAGTTCAATATAGCCCTCAGTCTGTGTGGAGTCCTGGGGATTGCTCTTTATTTTTCTGAGGGTTTCTTAGAAGTAATTACCAGAGGATTAGCAGTTGTTGAAGCATTACAGCCCTTAAGAGTGATCATAATCTGTTTCTTGGAACAGGAGTCCAGTTTGTGGTCTTCTATACCACAATAGAGATACAGATTATTTTTGAGATGCTTCTTGTGCTTGTCACTAGTCAACTTGTCATTGTTGGCCAGCTTGGAAGAGAGGTCCATATACAGACTATTGGGTTATTTCTTGAAAGCAGGAGACAGAGATGATTTCAAGGAAGTCTTGGTAGATGAGGCTACCAGGAATGAGTTTGTCTTATTTTAAGAGGCCACAGCAGGACTAGAGGTGGAAGCTTTCTCTTGCTTCTGAGAGTAAGACTTGAGGGCCTCTTTTTCTGCCTGTCTTGCATAGTGGAGTTCATAGTCATGTTTCTAGTAGCAATGATTAATAGTCATCACCAAAGTATATATATCTTGGAATGAGATGAGTTTTTCTTATTCCTAGGTAGAGATAGGATTCTGGATCCGATTGGGGAGTCTTTAGTAATAGCAATGGCAGAGCATACTATTCTCCCAATCTAGTTAAGAGGCATAATATATGAAGTCCACATTGTAAGTGAAAATTTTGTTGCCAAGCTTCATATAGAGGTTATTCAGCATGTTGGCTGTTTCACCAATAGGATTTGAGAGACCAAAATGTCAATGTAGCTCATCAACAAACACATTTTAGTTAGAGAGCCAGTCTTGAAGAATGCTCTGGTTTTTTTAGTTAAAACCCATTTCAAACTAGTCCTGGGCTACTTCAGTAAGATAGGCCATTGTGAAATTTATTTTTGCAATGTCCATGTTGAATTGTGTTGGGTTAGCACAGAAATATAAGTGACATTGGAATAAAAAATTATTAAGCTTATCAGACTCAGTACTACTAAAGATGTCAGGAATATGGGCTTTAGTTCCCCTTAAATTAATATTAGGTCTAGGAGTCTGATTAGTATTAAGTATGTTAGCAAGTCAGCCAACTGTTTATTAGTATTATTACTCCAATGGGGTTTTGACCATGAGCAAGTAGAAGAAGTAGGTCTATTAGCTATTAAATTAGTAGTAGGATTAGTGAGAGCATTCTCCTAGTTAGGATTGTTGTCCACAGAGACAATACTTGGTCTAGAAACAGGCAAAGCTGTCTGACCAGGTTGAATAATGCTAAATGGAGACCTCAGAGATAAGCAGTCTCTTTGGTAAATTCACCTTGATTATTGTGGAGCATTTGGCAAATAAGCCAAATGGTCACTGAAAGAGAAATAGTAGAAGAGTGTCCCAAGCAGTGGGACTAGAGTTAAAGTTAAGAAATTATGGTGAAAGGAAGCCATTTTGGACTTTGAACTAGAGAGGTTGTTTTGCAGATAAAACTGTGACAGGGGATTTAGCAGATAGAACTGCTCAGAAGTGACAGCAGACTTGAGAGTCTGATAATACTGTCAGATGCAGTTCACACTGGGATTGAAAGTCTACAAGATGAACTTGGAGATGTGTAGACTCATAGAGTGACCTTAGCTTCAGCTTATATGCTGTGTTACCTATTTGTTGCATAGTTGCAACTTCAGATAATAGGAAGAAGTCTGAGATAGAAGTGAGTG
>Ga0157359_1001046_pt1 | contig 10945 bp, 10 predicted proteins | sample AttcapACBM3_FD_111482 | JGI IMG/M metagenome (GOLD analysis project Ga0157359, IMG submission 111482) | Fungus gardens microbial communities from leaf cutter ant in Botucatu, State of São Paulo, Brazil - Atta capiguara ACBM3 | ecosystem: Host-associated > Fungi > Mycelium > Unclassified ...
GCGTAAAGAGAATATCCAGCAGATGATCACTCACGCTGTCTGTGTATTGCAGGAGAAAAATATGCCGGTGCGGGTGGTGGATATCGCTGCCGGACACGGGCGCTATGTGCTGGATGCGCTGGAAAAACAACAAGGTATTGAATCCATTTTATTACGCGATTACAGCGATCGTAATGTGGAGCAAGGCCAGACAATGATCAAAGAACGGGGATTAAGCCATCTGGCACAGTTCCGTAATGGCAATGCCTTTGATTATGACTCTCTGGCCAGTATTGATCCGGCACCTACGCTGGGGATCGTTTCCGGTCTTTATGAGCTGTTCCCGTCTAATGCCATGATTAAAACCTCTCTGGCCGGACTGGCTGCCGCGATCCCGGCAGGTGGCGTGCTGGTGTATACCGGGCAACCCTGGCACCCGCAGTTAAAAACCATTGCCTGGACATTAACCAGTCACCAGAACGGTATTCCCTGGACTATGCGGGTACGTAGCCAGAAAGAGATGGATACCCTGGTGGAACAAGCCGGATTTACTAAATGCCAGCAACTGATTGATGAATTTGGTATTTTCACCGTATCCCTGGCGGTGAGAAATGCCGATCACTGATCCTGTCGTACCAACAACATTCAGCCCCTGGAAACGGGGGTTATATTGGTTACTGTTGCTGGCACCGCTCTTTTTCCTCAGCTACGGGCAGGTTAATCAGTTCACTGCCACCCGTAACGATGTCGGTAGTCTGGTTTTTAACTGGGAACATAACATTCCCTTTATGCCGTGGACGATTGTGCCGTACTGGAGCATTGACCTACTGTACGGCCTTTCGTTATTTATCTGTACATCCCGCCAGGAACAAACCCGTCATGCCTGGCGGCTGATCAGCGCTTCACTGATCGCCTGCATCGGATTCTTATTATTTCCGCTGGAATTTACCTTTACCCGTCCGGACAGCCCCGGTGTATTTGGCTGGTTGTTTCGCCAACTGGAACTGTTTGACCTGCCCTATAATCAGGCTCCCTCACTGCATATTATTTTGACCTGGTTGTTATGGTTACGCTTCCGACAACATCTTTCCGGTCCGATGCGTTGGTTTGTAGGTGGATGGTTTTGGCTAATTGCCGCATCGGTGTTGACCACCTGGCAGCATCATATGATTGATGTCATCAGCGGTATTGTTGTGGGTATGATCATTAGCTATATGATTCCCATCACAGGCAGATGGTACTGGAGAAAAACTTCACCCCGCCACAGGTCACTCGCCAGTCGTTATGCCCTGTCCGGAATAATACTGTTAGCCCTGGCGCTGTTGTTACCCGGAAGTCTTATTTTGCTCTGGCCTGCCACTGCATTGTGTCTGGTCGCAGTGGGATACACGGGTGCCGGTAACGCTATTTTTCAGAAAACAGAAGAAGGAAGATTATCGCTTTCTGCACGCTGGTTACTCTGGCCTTATCTGCTGGGTGCAAGACTTTCTGCCTGCTGGTTTTCTCGACGTATTCCCTCCTTTTCAGTCATCACAGACGGAATAGCTGTTGGTGGCTTCCAGGCACATCGTTCTTTCACTACTGTTCTGGATCTGACCGCTGAGTTTCACCGTCGGGATCGTCTCTCATCACACTGGATCAGCCAACCTTTACTGGATCTGGTGGTACCGGAACTCAGCGAACTCCAGTGTGCAGTGAACAACCTCCGCCAGTTGCGCCAAAATAATGAACCGGTGTTGGTTTGCTGTGCGCTGGGCCTGTCTCGCAGTGCCTGTGTGGTAGCTGCCTGGCTACTGGCGGAACAACATGCCACCAGCGTGGAACAGGCTGTGGCTTTAATTCGTGTACAGCGGCCTCAGGTGGTACTCACCTCCGGGCATCAGCAACGTTTGCAACAATTTAAGGAGCAGTTATGTCCAATATCCGCATGACACAGGATGTGGTGCGTATTCATCTTACCAGTTGGCGCTACTTTGCCTGCCTGACTCTGCCGGCACTGATTTTTATCGTCTTACCGCCTTACCGACTGGTCAGTGTATTGTTGTTGATACTCTTTCTGCTGACACATTATTACTGCTGGCGTTTATGGCTGGATGAACGTTTGTTCGGTCTGCTACAAAGTGACGATGACCTTGTCCACTTTGATAACGGGATGAGGAAATTATGGCGATTAAAATCAGCAGAACCCCGGTCTCTGGATGAACGCTGGCAGGGAGCCCGTAAATTGTTTTTCCGGGCAGGTGGATCGCTGTTATTGCTCTGGCTGGTGATGCTCTATCGTCTGCTTTGGCTGGCAGCACATTAATAAGAAGGCTGGTGCGAACACACCAGCCAGCATCTTTACGATAAACGCGACAATCAGGAACGGACTTTACGGTAAACCCAAAGTACAACGATGGCACCGATCACGGCTACAACAAAGCTACCAAAGTTAAAGCCATCCACTTTACCGAAACCAAAGAAGGTACTGATCCAGCCACCCACTACAGCACCCACAATCCCCAGAACCACGGTAATGATAAAACCGCCACCGTCTTTACCTGGCATGATCCATTTCGCGATGATACCGGCGATCAGACCAAAAATAATCCATGAAATAATACCCATTCACTCCTCCTAAATGATTGCTGCTATCACAATTACAGTAGTAAAACTGGTTTAAGTATAGATACAGATTATGAAATCAAAGTTAAAAAGCGTTGTTTTTAGATCGTGCGATACACCGATGTCACTTTCCACAGATAGCGTGAAGCCTGCGCTGCCGGATGTTTATCCTGAACGTGCTGATAAAATTCTTCCGGCGTCATGGCATTGATCATCGCAATAGCCCGACTGCGCTGACGTGAAAATGTACGCAACAGCGCACCTGCACCATTGGCATACGCTACGATTGTCGCGTAACGCAATGTTTTGGGATTACGGATACCTGCCAGTTCCTGACGTTGCAAAATACGCAGGTAGGCAGTGCCAATGGCGATATTTTTTGCCGGATCACGCAAGTCGCGTTTAGTGGGTTGACCAGAACGTCCCTGTGCCTGATAAACCGCCCGTCCGGCAGTGGATGCTTTGATTTGCATCAGACCAATCGCATTTGATTTACTGACTGCAGCAGGGTTTCCCCCTGATTCTACCTTGATAATGGCATCGACCAGCTTTTGATCGATGCCATTATCACGGGCAGCATTTTCAGTGATCAGCGACCAGGGTTGTGTCTGTGCCTGTTTCAGAGGTGGTGCTGAAATTAGTGGCGTATTGGGATGGTGATGATACGTGACCTTCTTTTCAGGTTCACTTGCACACCCCGCAAGCAATAATGTGCTGATCACTACTGCCAGTGTTAAGTTTCGAGACACTCTGATTTATCCTCTGAATAAGCTACGTGCATATCATACGGTTTGCCGGATGAGAGAAAATCACCGTAATTCTTAATTTATGCACTGGCTGATAGCATCTGCCACTTTTTTGCGCCATCATCGGGAAAGATTACTACTGCTATACAAACAGCCTTGCTGGCATCCGGACGAGATTAAATACGTTTTATGGTTACGCATCCACACTCTATTCATCTGATTGCACCTTCTGGTTTCTGTCATAACTCCGTAGCAGCTCTGCGTGGTATCGAACGTTTGGAAGCCGATGGGCATCAACTCACACATACTGATGTTATTCAGCGCCGTGAACAGCGTTTTGCCGGTACAGATAGTCAGCGTCTGTCAGATATTAACGATCTGGTTCACATGGAAACATTACCGGATATTGTGCTGGCAATACGTGGTGGTTATGGTGCCAGTCGTTTGCTGGAAAATATTGATTATCAGGGGCTGGCAACGCGTCTGCGTGGACAGCCTGTTGCTCTGTGTGGACACAGCGATTTTACAGCCGTTCAACTGGCGTTACTGGCGCAGACAGGTCTCTGCAGTTTTAGTGCCCCTATGTTGGTGGGTAATTTTGGTGCCGAAATACTCTCCACGTTTACTGTCCAACATTTTTGGCAGGCGCTGACTTCCGCAGAATTTACGCTGCAATGGAACACCTCATCTCACCCTGTTACTGCGGAAGGGACATTATGGGGAGGAAATCTGGCCATGATTGCCTCACTGGTGGGAACTTCCTGGTTACCTGACATTCAGGGAGGGATTCTGGTGATCGAAGATGTAAATGAACATCCTTTTCGTATTGAACGCCTGTTATTCCAGTTACTGTACAGCGGTATTCTCGCAAAACAGAAAGCCGTTGTGGTTGGCAGTTTCACTGGCAGTACACTTTCTGATTACGATCAGGGTTATGATTTCAACAGTGTCTGGAGATTACTGGCGCAACGCAGTGGTGTTCCTTTTATTACCGGACTGCAGTTTGGCCACGATCAGAATACCGTCACGCTTCCTCTGGGAGCACAAGCGACATTGCACAGTAATAGCAATGAAGCATCCCTCACCATCAGTGGACATCCCATCCTGCGCCCATGACGTTCATAACCTGATCACTTTTTTGTGAAGTCGATCAACTACAACGTCCGTGGTTATCTGTAGGCTGTTAACCAAACTAGTATGGTAGTAGACCTAAACGGTCGAATCACAAAAGGTAGAGATAACTATGCAAATGACGATGCGCTGGTTCGGACCAGACGAAGATAAAGTTACTCTGGAACAAATCCGTCAGGTTCCGGGCGTTGAAGGTGTAGTAGGTGCATTGTATGACGTGCCAGTGGGTGAAATCTGGCCGGAAGAAAAAATCCAGGCGCTGGTAGAACAAACCCATAAAGCCGGTCTGACTATGGAAGTTATTGAAAGCGTCAATATTCATGATGCGATCAAAATTGGTCTGCCAGAGCGTGAACGTTATATCGCTAACTACCAGCAAACTATCCGTAATCTGGCAAAATATGGCGTTAAAGTCATTTGCTATAACTTCATGCCCGTTTTCGACTGGATGAAAACTGACATGAACTACCGTCTGGAAGATGGTTCCCTGACCATGGCGTTTGAAAAAGCGGGCGTGGAAAAGCCACTGGAACAGATGGTTGCTGAAGTACTGGGCAGCACCAATGGTTTTGTACTGCCAGGCTGGGAACCAGAACGTCTGGCTCATGTACAGACACTGTTCGAAAGCTACAAAGGTGTGGACGACAATAAACTGCGCGAAAACCTGGTGTACTTCCTGGAACGCGTGATCCCGGTGTGTGAAGAAGTTGGCGTGAAAATGGCGATTCACCCGGACGATCCTCCGTACTCTATCTTCGGTCTGCCACGTATTATCAAAAACCGTGAAGATCTGGACTGGCTGTGTAACGCAGTTGATTCTCCGGCTAACGGCATCACCCTGTGCACCGGTTCAATTGCAGAAGAACCACAGAATGATCTGTACGAAATTCTGGCAGAATTCAGCCGTCGTGGCCGTATTCACTTTGCCCATGTTCGTAATATCAAAATCATTAAAGACAAAGATTTCTACGAATCTGCGCACCCTACCCGCTATGGCTCACTGGATATGTATAAAGTGATGCAGGCGCTGCACGATAATGGTTTTGACGGTTATATCCGTCCGGATCACGGTCGCTTCATCTGGGGTGAAACAGGTCGTCCAGGCTATGGCTTATATGACCGCGCTCTGGGTGCAACCTATCTGCTGGGTCTGTGGGAAGCACTGACTAATCAGAAATCCTGATTTTTTCTATAAACGGGCCGGAGCTCCCCGGCCTTTCATCTTTATTTTTAATAGCATTCAGCTTTACGTTAAAAATAAAGCATCACTGATCTGTTAATACAGATCAGTTATTCGTATTTACAAAAAAAATAATAATGATATTTCCAGGGAGAACATCATGTCGCCAGTATTAGCGTTAACATGGGTTGCCGTAGGTATAGCCCTACTCATTATTATGAATGTGAAGTTCAAAATTCATAATATTTTTGCTCTTCTGATTGCCGGATTATTTGTAGCCGTCATGGAAGGGATTCCGTTCGATAAAATGATTTCCATGGTCCAGGAAGGCCTGGGTGGAATAATGGGACATCTGGCACTGATTATTATCTTCGGTGCTGTTATCGGTAAATTCATGACGGAATCGGGCGCCAGTCAGCAGATTGCTGATACCGTTATCCGCCGTTGTGGTACACGTTATTTAGCCGTCGGTCTGATGTTTATCGGGGTTGTTTTCGGTATCGCAATGTTTTATGAAGTGGCGTTCTTAATTGCAATGCCACTGGTACTGAATATTGCTAAAAAAGCAAATATTCCGTGGATGAAACTGGTAGTACCTACCGTAGTCGGTGCAACGATGGGGCACAGTTTATTCCCACCTCAGCCAGGCCCGGTGGCACTGGTAAGCGCATTCCAGGCCGATATCGTTGAAGTGTATGTTTACGGTGCTCTGGTTATCATCCCTGCTTTGTTCTGTGCCGGCATCCTGCTACCTGCCTGGTTACCCGGTATCAAGGATATGAAACTGAATGCGATGATCAAACCTCAGGAAGAAAAACCTGCTTCTGAGTTGCCTTCTTTCGCTACCAGTATTTCTATTCCATTAATTCCAGCCATTTTAATTATTGCCTCATCGCTGATTTGTTCTGTGGTTCCTGTTGACTCTCAGGTGAATAAATTCTTCCAGTTCCTGGGTAGCGCAGAAATCAGTATGTTACTGGCAACCATCGCGGCAATCTGGTTATTAGGTGCCCGTCGTGGCATGGTAACTTCACAAATTAACCATTGTGTTAGTGATTCCGTACAGCGTATTGCCAACGTCCTGTTTATTATCAGTGCCGGTGGCATTATGAAACAGGTAATTATTGATTCCGGTGTTGGCGATCATATTGTGGCCATGATGAACAACGTTCCGCTTTCTCCGTTCGTTATTGCCTGGATCATTACTGCAATTATTCGTATTTTAACCGGACAGGGTGCGGTTGCGGCGATTACATCCGCCGGGATTGTGGCACCCATGATTGATGCATTCCATTTGAATCCTGCATTGATGTGTCTGGCAGTAGCCTGTGGTAGTAACACCATTACATTGATGTACGATGGCGGTTTCCTGCTGTTTAAAGAAACGTTCGGTATCTCAATGAAAGATACATTTAAAACATGGGGGTTACTGGAACTGGTAGGTTCTGTCACAGGACTTTTAATGGTGCTGCTGTTAAGTCTGTTTATCTCCTGAAAATAACGCCTCAGTATCCCTTCTGCAAACCCGGCTCTGTCCGGGTTTTTTAGCAATCTATAGACCTCTTACAGTGAAAATAACACTCAACTATGCACATGGGCCGTGCTCAATACATATCCTCCGGCATAGCCACTAATGTCAATCAGCTAAGCAACTGACTGGCATTACAGCCTGGCTGGGGGTTTTCTACAGACAAAAAAACGGGAGCTCTCAGGCTCCCGTTTCTCACATAATCGCTAAAGCGAATTACATGTTAGAGATGATTGCATCACCAAACTCTGAAGATTTCAGCAGTTTAGCGCCGTCCATCAGACGTTCGAAGTCATAGGTCACGGTTTTAGCGTTAATTGCGCCTTCCATACCTTTGATGATCAGATCAGCAGCTTCAACCCAGCCCATGTGACGCAGCATCATTTCAGCGGACAGGATGATAGAACCTGGGTTCACTTTATCCTGGCCAGCATATTTAGGTGCAGTACCGTGGGTTGCTTCGAACAGTGCACATTCGTCACCGATGTTTGCGCCTGGGGCGATACCGATACCACCAACCTGTGCAGCCAGTGCATCAGAGATGTAGTCACCGTTCAGGTTCATACAAGCGATAACGTCGTATTCAGCAGGACGCAGCAGGATCTGTTGCAGGAATGCATCAGCAATCACGTCTTTAACAACGATTTCTTTACCGGTGTTAGGGTTTTTGATTTTCAGCCATGGTCCGCCATCGATCAGTTCACCACCGAACTCTTCACGAGCCAGTTCGTATCCCCAGTCCTTGAAAGAACCTTCGGTGAATTTCATGATGTTGCCTTTGTGAACCAGAGTTACGGAATCACGGTCATTAGCGATTGCGTATTCAATAGCTGCACGAACCAGACGTTTGGTACCTGCTTCAGAACATGGTTTCACACCGATACCACACTGTTCAGGGAAGCGGATTTTGGTAACACCCATTTCGTCACGCAGGAATTTGATCACTTTGTCTGCTTCTGCAGAACCGGCTTTCCATTCGATACCTGCATAGATATCTTCTGCGTTTTCACGGAAGATAACCATATCAGTGTCTTCAGGACGTTTAACCGGGCTTGGTGTACCGGTGTAGTAACGTACCGGACGCAAGCAAATGTACAGGTCAAGCTGCTGACGCAGAGCAACGTTCAGGGAACGAATACCGCCGCCCACTGGAGTAGTCAGAGGACCTTTGATAGCAACACGGTAATCTTTGATCAGATCCAGAGTTTCCTGTGGCAGCCAAACATCCTGGCCATACAGTTCTACGGATTTTTCACCGGTGTAGATTTCCATCCAGGAAATTTTACGCTCACCGTTGTAAGCTTTCTGTACAGCGGCGTCGACAACTTTCAGCATCACTGGAGAAACGTCCACACCGATACCATCACCTTCGATGAATGGGATGATTGGGGTATTAGGAACGTTCAGTTTGCCATTTTCCAGGGTGATTTTCTGACCTTCCGCCGGAACAACTACTTTGCTTTCCATTAACTTCTCCTTCGAGCGCTATTTTTTTGTTAATGATTTGTAAGACGTACGTCAATACTACTCGAATATTCACGCCACGCCAATCATCTAAAAATTACGATATAATGCGCCAATTGTTTCCAGGTATTTAAATCATGAGAAAAAGCGCCCCAAAGACTCATCAGAGCAGGTTTACCCGACGCCCACATGCACGCCCGGTGGACAAGGGTCCCCGCTGTGTCATTTTATTTAACAAACCCTTTGATGTTCTGCCACAATTTACTGACGAAGCGGGACGCAGAACGTTAAAAGATTTTGTGTCCAAAACGGGTGTTTATGCTGCCGGACGACTGGATCGTGACAGTGAAGGCCTGATGGTGCTAACCAATGATGGTGCATTGCAGGCTCGTCTGACCCAACCCGGCAAACGTACCGGTAAAATCTATTTCGTACAGGTGGAAGGGGAACCAGGTGAGCAGGATCTGGACGCATTACGTCATGGTGTCACTCTGAAAGATGGTCCAACGCTGCCTGCACACGTGGAGCAGGTGGCAGAACCTGACTGGTTATGGTTACGTGATCCCCCTATTCGTGAGCGGAAATCCATCCCCACCAGTTGGCTAAAAATCACATTATATGAAGGACGTAATCGTCAGGTACGACGCATGACCGCACATATTGGTTTCCCGACATTGCGCTTAATCCGTTTCTCGATGGGCAATTTACAACTGGACGGACTGGCTCCGGGAGAGTGGCGCGATATCACCCATTTGATCTGACTTTGATATGGAGAAGGCTATGTTCAAACCACATGTTACTGTTGCCACTGTTGTTCAGGCTGAAGGTTATTTTCTGGTCGTGGAAGAACGGGTACGCGGGCGCATCACCTGGAACCAACCCGCCGGGCATCTGGAAGCCAATGAAACATTATTACAGGCAGCCGTCCGTGAATTGAACGAAGAAACCGGTATTGAAGCGGTTCCTCAGGCATTTTTGGGCATGCACCAGTGGGTTGCACCAGATAACACCCCGTTTCTGCGTTTTCTGTTTTGTCTGGACATGGACAAAAGAGTGGATACCTTCCCGCAGGATCGGGATATCGATCGTTGCTGGTGGCTGACGGCAGAAGATATTTTACAGTCGAAAAAACTACGCTCCCCACTGGTGGCAGAAAGTATGCGAGTTTATAAGGAAGGGCCTCGTTACCCTCTTTCACTGCTTGGTACATTCCAGTGGCCGTTTAGCGAGGATGCAGCCGCTTCCAGTGCGTGGTAGAATGCGCCCGCTATTTTATCAGAGTCGCCTTTAACGACTCCTGGTGCCCTGTTTTAAGGGTCAAAAAAATTTAAAGTCACAGGAAATTATGTCTAACAGCCAGAAAAAAGTGATCGTCGGCATGTCCGGCGGTGTTGATTCCTCCGTTTCCGCCTGGTTACTGCAACAGCAGGGCTATCAGGTTGAAGGTTTGTTTATGAAAAACTGGGAGGAGGACGATGGCGAAGAGTATTGTACTGCAGCCGCTGACCTCGCCGATGCGCAGGCCGTTTGCGACAAACTCGGTATCTATTTACACACCATAAACTTTGCCGCCGAATACTGGGATAATGTGTTTGAACATTTCCTGGCGGAATATAAAGCGGGACGCACACCAAACCCCGATATCCTGTGTAATAAAGAAATCAAATTCAAAGCATTCCTGGAATTTGCTGCTGAAGATCTCGGCGCTGATTACATTGCCACTGGTCACTATGTGCGCCGTGCTGATGTCAACGGTAAAAGCCAGCTGCTGCGCGGCCTGGATGGCAACAAAGATCAAAGTTACTTTCTGTATACCCTGGGTCATAAACAGATTGCCAAAAGTCTGTTCCCGGTGGGTGAGCTGGAAAAACCAGAAGTTCGTCGCATCGCTGAAGAACTGGAACTGGTTACTGCGAAGAAAAAAGACTCTACCGGCATCTGTTTTATCGGTGAGCGTAAATTTACGGAATTCCTTGGTCGTTATCTGCCGGCACAGCCGGGTCCGATCGTGACCGTGGAAGGTGATACTGTTGGCCAACACCAGGGTCTGATGTATCACACGCTGGGTCAGCGTAAAGGTCTGGGCATTGGCGGCACCAAAACACACGGTGAAGAACCGTGGTATGTGGTGGATAAAGACGTTGCCAACAACGTACTGGTTGTTGCGCAGGGTCATGATCACCCTCGTCTGATGTCCGTGGGACTTATCGCTCAGCAATTGCACTGGGTGGATCGTGAAGTGTTACGTGAACCCCTGCGTTGCACCGTAAAAACCCGCTATCGCCAGGAAGATATCCCCTGCACTATCACGCC
>Ga0157359_1001047_pt1 | contig 10939 bp, 15 predicted proteins | sample AttcapACBM3_FD_111482 | JGI IMG/M metagenome (GOLD analysis project Ga0157359, IMG submission 111482) | Fungus gardens microbial communities from leaf cutter ant in Botucatu, State of São Paulo, Brazil - Atta capiguara ACBM3 | ecosystem: Host-associated > Fungi > Mycelium > Unclassified ...
ACTACCACTCCTAAAATAGGGATTTCTTCCATGTTGAAGTCGCATTTTGACCTTTTGAAACATAGGTTGTGCTTCTCTGCTATCTTCAAAAATCGGATTGTCCTTTCTTCTAGTTCCTTTATAGTTTTGGCTGGTATCACAAAGTCGTCTATATAATTTGCCAATACTCCTTCATGAAGCAGTTCTCGGAAAATGCTGTTCATCATCCTTTGAAATGTTTCTGGCGAATTGCATAGTCCAAAGTACATCACTCGAGGTTCAGATAATCCCTTGTTGGTCAGGAATGCAGCCTTCCATTCGTCTCCTTCTTTGATTCATATGTTGTTGTATCCCCAAATCAAATCCAGTTTGTTGAAGTATTTTGTCTCCTTGAGTTTGTCAATTACTTCTCCAATCAAAGGTAGTGGCGTTTTGTCTTTGATCATGACTTGGTTTAACTTCCTGTAATCTTGAACCAACCGTAATAAACCGTTTTTCTTTGGGATATAGAAACATGGTGCTGCATATCTTAACTTTGACTCTACAATGAGTCCTGCCTTGAATTGTTTGTCTAGCCATTGATTTAGGGCTTCCTCTTCTTTGAGCATCATTGCGTAGGCTTTTGTATTTAATTCCTTTGGGGCTTTGTCCATTAGATTTATTTCGTGATCCCATTCGCGCCTTTTGGGTAGCTTTTTGAATTTCTTTTTGTTAAACAGATGTGTGAAAGGTCGAATATACTCTGGTGTTCCGTTTTATCTGTTGCCATTTCCTTGGTTTGCCTGGAGTTGAATCATATGTCCTTGTGTGTCATCGTGCAATTGCCTGGACATCTCGTAAACTTGATGGTTCCGTTTCTCCAGTTGACTTCTAGGTTATGTTTAACCAGCCAGTCATGTCCCAAAAACATATCCGTTCCATCCAAATCTGTTACTGCCACTTCCAGAGTTTCCTTTTGTCCGTTGATTTCGATTTCTAGAGACACCACCTTGGTCACCTCTCCGTTCTTTGTTCCGTCTGCATTGAATACCTCAAAAGAGAAATTGATTGACTTCATTTGAATTCTTTTGTCTTTGACCAATTGTTCATCGATTTCTGTGTGGGTACATCCAGAATCCACCAGTGCCTTAATTTCTATCTTCTTGCCATTCTTCATCTTGACGTTTGCTTGCACATTTAATTCCCTCTTTCCCTCACTAGTTCGGCAATTCAGAATAATATATTTATTATTCTGGGATTTTACATGGGAGATCTCTTGTACCGTGCCTACTCGAGACCTTCACCAAAACCCTGCTCTTCTTTCTTGTTGTCTTCATCTTCTGATTCCTCCTGAACCCTCCTCTTCTTCATTATCTGCTTTTCTCTGCAGTCTTTGGCAATATGCCCCTTCTTGTCACATTTAAAACACATTCATGTTTCTCATTCCTTCTTTTCTGATCGGCATTCCTTTGCCATGTGTCCGTACTTGTTGCAATTGAAACATTTAGGCTTCCCATCTTTGAAATTGTCATTGGACTTTCCAATGTCCATTGGCTGTCCTCTTCCACCATATAGGATTCCCGTACTTGTCTTGTAATCGTGGTGTCCTTCTGTTGATTTGTATCCCTGTCCCACTGACGTTATTGCCACCTTCCATTCTTTCAAGGTCTCTGGCATCGCCATAGGTGGGTATCCCAATATCATTTTGATAATGTCTTGTCATACGTTCTTCTTTAATAAAAAGATAGTATGTAGCTCATCTGTTTCCACCTTCATGGCTAATGCTTCGAATTCGATGATGAAGTCTGCTGTGTTTCATTTTCCTTGCTTGAATGTTTTGATCTTCCACTTGGCGTCTGCTGCCTTGGATTTGTCACTGAATGTCATCTTGAGTTCCTTTACAAAATCGTCCCAATCCTGGGTCTCTAGTTCTTCGTCTAGCTCATCAAGCTTCTTCTGTGCATATATTCCCACTACACCTCCCCTGAGGCGAGCTAGGATCGCTGTAATCCTGTCATCGGTCTTGAGGACCCTGTTACTCTTGAGGAATAATCGTATTCCCCTCCACCAGTCTTTGAATTTCATTTGGTCACCATCAAACCATCCTGGGTCTGGGACCATATTCTTTGGCAATCCTACTTGGACATTCTCACTGTCTGCTACAGCTGCTGGTGCTGGTGCTACTGACATTTCTTCTGTGGTTGTCTGTTCATACTCATCTGAGGCTTCTTCTGTGATCTGCAAGGATCCTAATCATTCTGACAGTGCCTCTATCTCGTTTGTTCTTCTTGAACTCATCTTGGTTTCTCGTAGCTACTGCTACATGTGTTTCGTCTTCTCGACAGATAACGCTGTCTTGTTTCGTCCATAGGTTTGTCCTACTACATCTCTCTTGCAAGGTGAGCTTGTTGACGCTTTACCAAATGTAACAATCTTAAGCTTGAGCTCAGGTTGCAACTAAGGCAAAGACTAGAGAAAGGATAAGGGATAGTAGAATTGGTAAAGCGTAAGGATACATGAATGTATCTATGCTATTTATACAGGTCTCTAGTCCAACAATGCGACATACATGAGGATTAAAACATAAGAAGACTACAAGAATAAAGCAAGGTAACAACACCTTCTGCATGAGGCACAGACTGAGACTACATGTGGTGCAGCTGATCATATCGTCATACCCTTTACCCATGTCCATGCTGTCTCCAGGAGGCATCGATTGTAACAGTTCTCATATGTTAACCTAATACAAGGTTCACTTTCTTAACCAACTCTAAGGTTTTGAATTTGTAACATATGTCTTTTAAAGTAGGCTAGGTTTAGTATAGTATAGACTATTAGCCAAGTATATATAAGATAGGCACTTTGTATTTGAAACTCCATTGAGTTCTCTTATGTTAACTAATACAAGATTCTTCTTTTACCTTAACACTTTAAGATTTAAATTGTAATATTAGAACTTGATTTCTATTTACTAAGACTTCCCAATACTATTTTCTTACTCTCTAGTCATCTTCAGAATAGAAGCTAGACCCTAAGTATAAAAAAAAGCTAGTTACTTAGTACAGGTAGTTGTAAATAATAGTGACTAGACTTAGGCTACTATCTAGATATTACTTATTGTTTAATTGAGTAGTATGAGGAAATCTCACTTATTAAGCTAGATAAGTGTCCTAAAAACTAGGCTGATATTCAAGTAAAAGTATATCTACTCATACAAGCTTCTATATATACTATAGATAGTAGTCTGTCATATAGTATAGTACTTGTTACAACCTTAAGCTTAGCTCAGGTTGCAACTCAGACAAAGACCTGAGTAAGAATAAAAGAATTAATCAATTGGTAAAGCATAAGGATATAAGAGTGTATTTACAACTATATATACCAAAAGACCAGAAGTGTTATGATCTTAAGTTAGAGCTCAGGTTGCACTTAGGTAAAGACTTGAGAGGAGATAAGGAATTTGTATAATTGATAAAGTGTAAGGATACAAGATAGTATCTACACTATATATATAATTACATGAGGGAAACAGACTGTAGTCCATAAGGTAATTGAGTCATCATGCATGAGGAGAAAGCAAGGTTGGAGCATCTACTATATAAGACATTGACTGAGACTACTTGTTATAAGATGAAAGTGTAAATAGACTTTAGGGTTAGGGTTAGGACAGAGATAAGATATAGTAGTAGTTATATTATTAGTCTACAACGAGAAAGAGAAGGCATGTGACTGGGAAGTCACATAACATGATGTCATAGGCCTAGAGAAGTCTAGAGCAGTCTGGAAAGACTTAGGGTCTAGAAGGATCAGGAAGAGTCTAGAAATGGAGTAACGTCAAGGGACATAGGTTCCTCATGATGTATATATGGTGCATGCATGTATGACAGAGATTAAAGAAGTATGATGTCAGGGCACATGGACATGGTATGGTGGATGAGTAATGGACATAAGGACAGGGCATGGACATTAGGGTAGGACAATACACAGTTGTAGCACGGACCATGGATACTTATATAAATAGTTGGTAGAATACTGTTGTGGTTCCCTGTTGAGTTTTCTTGTGAATACACAACTTGTGTTCCCACTAGATATTCCTACTGAGAGATTTACTTGTAGTGCTGCTATTAGACTTTGTGTCTAGTGGTTGCCATAACACTACTATTGTGTAGCCAATTATATCATCACTACCCTCTGTTCTACTCCATGTTGCATCCTTGAGGTATTGATCATAATAAGAAGTCAATCATATAGTTTACATAAGGAATGATATCATAATCTATGAGAAGACAAAAAGAAAATAATGAGTAAAAAGTAAGAAAACAATACCTACTATATGAGATACTGACTGATATCTTCTATGGTATAGCTGATTATTGTATTAAACCCTGAACCCTATGAACACATTGAAGTCATGCTGAAGACATGAGAAGATGATCATAGCAGTACTTACAATGCAAACTATTAGATATAATTATCTAATAAGGTCTAAGCATGATAACTCAATGGAGTTCTCTTATATCACTCAAATATAAGAGTTGTTCTTTGATTCTACTTAAAGTCTTAAGTTATAACACAATGAGTATTATTATATATACAAAAGGAATTAGCAGATATTTGAAAGAAAAATATCTTAGAAGATCTGGAAGCAGAAACATTAAAATATGTGACAATAGAAGAATTTTTGATGGGCTTGAAAAAATAAATTAAAGAATTTAGAGGGGGATATAATAAGACAATGAAGGTGTCAGAATAAAAAAAGATAGAGTAGAGAAGCAGAACAATGGAGAAGTTTGTACAGGAATTTAGAAAAGTAACAAGAGATAATGGATATAAAGAAAGACTATTGGTGGAAGAGTTTAAGGAAGATAAAAAGAAAGTTGATAGAAGCAAAATGTTTCTCCAGAAGTATTGAACAGTAGTATAAGCAAATAACAAATTTGGACAGGCATTAGAAGAAAAGCAAATGAGAAGAGAAGAGGTTGAGAAAAAAGAGGGAGATAGAAGTTCAAGCACTGAGACAGAACACAGTAGAAACATAATAGTAATAGTTGCCACAGCTTCAAGTTTGGCCAAGAAGGCAAGAAATCTCTTAATAGCAGATACCAGCATGGCCTGTTCTGATAGAGAGTGTAGAGAGGATAAATTCAGTCATAGTGAACTCATAATAGCAGACAGGATTTGTACCTAGGCAAGATCTATATGCCATGGATGTAGATTGAGAAAGAATCTGTTACAGTTGTGAAGATTTTGGACATTTGGCAAGAAACTGTAGGAATAAAAGAATTATAAAACAAGGAAGAAGACTGGAGTATAGAGACAATTTGAACAATGTAGCTAATTAAAATGGAAAAGAGAGTCTGGTAGTTCTTGACTAGGCTTTAGTAACTACAATAGGTTTGCAATGCTCTCTAGAGTAATAAATAATAAATCCTGCTATAACCTGGACAATGAAGACATGTTGAGAGAGGTTACTATGAAAATTGGCTTAGAAAGAATTGATATGCAAAAAGAAGTAACAATGGAGGCATTGTTGGATAGTGGTGCAATGAAGTTAGTTACAAGTTCAAAGTTTGCTATAAAGTAGAAGTTCAAACTGAAAAAGATAGAAAGACTTATATATAAGAAATGTGGACAGTTTCTTCAACAAGGAGGGGCCTATTGAATATATAATGGAGGTGAATATTTATTACCAAGAGCATAGGGAGAGGACAGAGATCAATTGGAGAATAGGAGAAGTAAAGATGACAAGGTGTCTAGAAGAGTATCAAAAGCAGTAGAGACTGAAGTAGGGAAAGTCAGGATGGCAGAAAACAAAAAGAGGAAGAGAAAAAGAAGAAAGAAGGGAAGAAATAAAAAGAAAAAGAACACAAAGGAAGAAAAAAAGAAAAAAGAAGGAAGGAGAGGATAATGAAAGTAAATAAGGTAGTAGAAGAATAAGAGATTGGGAATGAGAAAGAGGAAGCAGCAAAGTTTGAAAAAGAGACCAAGAAATTGGTTTTTTAAAGGTTCTATAAGTGGATCCATATTTTTAGAAAGAAAGTGAGTGAGAAAATACCAATAAAAAAGGTATAGAATTATGCAATAGAGGTAAAGAAAGGATTTGTGCTAAGGAAGGGAAATATATATCTGCTGTCAAGAAAAGAGAGGGAAAAGGTATATGAGTTCATAGAAGAACAACTGAGGAAAGGATATATTAGACCTTTGAAGTCACCTCAAATGACACTAGTATTTTTTGTAGGAAAGAAGAATGATAAGAAGCATATGGTATAGGACTATTTGTTATAACCTTTAGCTTGGCTCAGGTTGCAACTTAGGCAAAAACTTGAGAGGAATAAGAGATATAATCAATTGGTAAAATATAAGAATACAAGAGAGTATCTACAGCTATATATATCTAATGATCATAAGGATAATATATGTTAGAAAACAAGGATAAAATAAGAAAAACATGAGCATGCCTCTGCTACTATATAAGGTGCTGGCTAATCATACATGAGGAAAGAGTGAGACATAGCCTAAACGAGTCAGAGTTGTGAAACAATCCCAATATATATCTTCATGAACTAGTCTAACAATGCTAAATCTCCTACTACATGTAAAGCAACTAATTTCTTGGTTGGTCCTATTATAATTTCTTCTCATAAAGTTAATGCAATGAAAAAAGGTTTATATAGTGGTCCTTCTATGAACATTTTGATAGGAAATCCTTGTCTGCTTATATCAGCATTATGTTTTTGTTTGATGAACTCTGCAGCAATTTCTTTTCAGTATTGTTCATTTTGTTCTCTATATTTCCAAAGAGATTTATAGTGTAGTAGTAGATAAAATAGTATTATTTTGACTAGTAATTATAATGTTTTTAGTGCTTTTTCCGAGTTATCTATTTTTTCTTGTATAAATACCAGTTCAGGTGTTTTGGGTTGTTCCTAGTTTTTATTCTGATGCTATATCATATAGTTTGTACAAGAATATTTCCTTGTCTTATTGAGGTTTTATCTCCCTTTTTCATAGGTTTTGATCTGAAATCTTTGTCCAATAATCTTTAATTGCCTCTCTTGTATATAGTAGCTCTGTTTCAGAAATTTATTGATCATGCTTATTGTTGTATCCTTTCAAGTATACTAAAAATTGTGTACTACTTTCTTGTTTTCTATGATTCCTGATTTCTTTTACTTCATATTCTTCTTCTTTGTTAATAATATCTGGTGGTGGAGCTATATCCATGTATTGTTCTTTGACTTGTGGTTCTTTGCATCGTATTAACAGATCTTCATTGAATACAATATGGATTTCCCAACCTTTCTAGTAACTCTAGCTAAAATACTTTATAACCAATATTTTTTGAGATTTTAAAAGGTTTGTATCTATCACAAATAAGCTACTCACTGGTTGTAATACTTGAACTTAATGGTGTTTTAGAGGTTCAGTATAAAGAGGTAATGATAATAAGTGATAAGTAGTATCAACAGGAATAATTAATGTAAATTGATGTTATTAAGTCTGAGGTCTAATCTCTCAGACACAAAAGTATATATACAAAAGAGTGATGGTCCATACACAAGTTGTTGCCATCACATGACCAAAACTTGTACCTGATGGAAGCTGTCATCTGTCATAGCAGCTGTCAGGCTAATTTTAAAAGATAACTAATTACATTCTGCATATGTACACATAGCCCTCATTTGAGACTTTCCAGTGCAACTTAGTTTGTGAAAATTGGTCTACTGGTTGTGAAGATATAAGCTGAATGAAGTTTGTAATAGTATCTTTTCTAGTCTAGCTTCCTTAAGGATTAGTTTGATTGAATATTTTTGGCCTCCAGCTATATATTGTCTCCTGTCTTTAGTTCTCGTGAATTCCTTCTTTTTTTGTCAAATTACTTCTTTATAGCTTCTTTTGCCATTTCTATCAATCTTCTTGCTTTGTTCCAACTCTTCTGTAGTCTTTCTGGAAATTTTTCTAACTTTTGTAATTCTATTTTGATAATTAGGTCTCCTTTCTATAAATGTTTTTCAAAATTCAGTTTGAATAGCATATGATCTATTACTATATGTCTCTTGTTATTGTATTGGAATTCTGCTATAGATAACTATTTCATCTGATCATTTTGTTGGTAGTTCATATAATGCCATAGAAAAGCTTTCACTTCCTGGTTGATCCATTCTGTTTAGCTAACTGTCTAAGTGTGGTATGCTATAGATTGAGAATCTTCCATGGTATTTTATGTAACTTCCAAATTTCATTTCTATAGATTTTGGCAACATCCTTTGATGATATTATTGTTATTGTTGTCTTAAGCTTAATTGTCTTGGTAAATTGATCCACTATAACCACTATAGCATCTTATTCATTTGATTTTGGCAGTAGTCCAATAATGTTAATACTGATTTCTTACTATAGTTCATTTGATATCTCCAATGAATGAAGTTCTCCTGTTTTCTTCATGTGTTAAACCTTATTCTGTTGATATTTTATATATCCTTGAACATACTTCTTAATATCTCCTTTGATCACTGGCCACTAATAGTCTCTTGATTAACTCAAGTATTCTTTGCTGTCTTGGATGTCCTATATCTGTTAGATTATGATTTTTCTATAAAACTTGCTCTCATATCTTTCTATTGTTTGGAATGTAAATTCTTCCTTCAATATAGACTATTTCATTGTCTTCTCATACTTGTCCATTGTCTTTCTCCAATTCCTTTTAAACCTCTTGTTCTCTCATCTGATTTCTTTTAATTTCTTCCAATAATGTAGTTTCTTCTACTATCTAGTTTTCTCTGATTGTTACCACTTTTGCTTCTATATTGACTTGTCTTGTTCATAGTTTATTCTTGAGTAACTTGATATCTTTATTATCTTTCATTGTGTCTACTTGATCTTTTCTAGATAATATATCTGTTTTTTATATTTGTTGTTACAATCACAGACATCTCATCATCTTTACCTCCCTGGTTCTCCAGTCAATCTCAGAATTGTAGCAAGCTAGCCATGGTATTCTCAAGATCACATTCCACTTCTGCCCTCCTATCACATTATTTCAATGTTCCATCTACATTTCTTATATAAATTGGTCTTTCTATCTTTTTCAGCTTAAACCTCTTCTTCCTTGAAAACTCTGAGCTCATCACCAATTCTGTAGCACTACTATCCAACAATGCCTCCACTGTTATTCCTTTTTGCATGTCAATCCTTTCTAGTCCAATTTTTACTATCACTTCTCTTAGCAGGTCTTTATTGTCAAGGTTGCAACAAGATGTATTTGCTCTTGCAAGCATTGCAAACCTATTATTACTGAAATCTAATCAAAGACTATTAGATTCCCTTCCCCTTTTAAATTACTTTGTCTGTTATTTCCATTACCTCTATATTCCAGTCTTTTTCTCTCCCCAATTTTGTTTCTTACCCCTCTATTCCTATAGTTTCTTGCTAAATGTCCAAAACCTCTATAGTTGTAATAGTTCCAATTCTCTCTTCTGTCCACATCCATGGCATATGAGTTTCATTGTGCAAACCCTACCCTCTGTTGAGAGTGCACTATTACTATGCTTGTCCTTTTAACTCCTTCTATTGGTACAGGCCCAGGTTGAGCCTGTTGCTGAAGTATCTCTTACCTCTTTGGCCAAACTTGAGGCCATGGCAGTACTTGCTGTTGTGTCTCTTGGTTCTGTCTTAATGCTTGAGGCCCTGTATCTCTCCTTTTCCTCAACCTTTCTTCTTTCCTCTTACTCTCCCTCCAATGTCTATCTAGATTAGTAGCATGTTCATACCACTGTTCAATACTTGTGGGAGGCCTTTCTGCCTCCATCAGCTTCCTTCTTATTGCCCTATTCATTTCTCTTTTGAATTCCTCCATCAACAGCCTTCTCTTATATTCACTGTTCCTAGCTGCTCTTTGGAACTCCTGTACAAACTCCTATATTGTCTTTCCTTCTTGCTCTAGTCTCTTCAATTCTGCTACTTTCACCAATTCCTCATCTCCCCCTCCAAACTCTTTCTTTATATCTGCCAAAAATTCTCCAACTGTTTCATATTCTAATAACCCTCCTTCTAGATCTTCCAACATATTTTTCTTCCAGATATCTGCTGATCCTCCCTATACATATGATAGCATCCACTAAATCTATTCTTCAACTGCCACCTTCCTCATCTTCATTCTTATATACAGTTTACATACTGTTATAAAACCTGAGATCTTTGATAAGATTCCATTGAATACTTGTGGTCTTGCCATCTCTGTGCTCACTGTTGTTCCTCCTACTTTACCTCCTCCTACTTGTATTGTTAACACTGCAATCTGCTCCTGAAGTTACCTAATAATAGCAGGATAGTTGGGTTAACTCATAGTGTATGATGATAGTGATAGTGATGATGATAGAGGTGTGAGAGGTGGTAGTGTGGGTAGTAATAATTGTTGAGCCAAAAGGGCCAATCCTGTGTTGGACTTGGCCTCTGACTCATACTCTGACATTTCTCTATAGATACTAGGCCCTCTTTAAGTCCCACCTGATGTTGTAACAACCACTTGTCACTCAAGGACAAATGATCTCACAACGAGCAAAGCTTTCCAATGGGCTATCAAGTAAAGAGTGGGGGAATTACAAGAGAACTCGACAAGGAGCTCTCACTATATTATCCACTATATATATACATGGCTCCTGGTCCGTGCTACAACAATATCTATCTGGCCCTTAAGTCCATGCATCATCCTCATGTTGTCATATACAAGTCCACCTATCCGGAAAACTACATCTCCGCAGTGATGCCACCTCTGAACCCTACAAGCCCGCCTTCCATGACGGCCACCTTTCTCGCAACACGTCATATGGCAGTGCTGCAACCCTCTGGATATTCCGTCTTCCATGGCAGAGATACTCCTATTCAACTTGGTCTTCCATGACGGAGTTGCTCCTGTCAGTGTCTCAACACTGAAACCTCTGCTCGGGGTAATAGGGGTTTTACCACTGAAACCCCAAGCATC
>Ga0157359_1001049_pt1 | contig 10930 bp, 11 predicted proteins | sample AttcapACBM3_FD_111482 | JGI IMG/M metagenome (GOLD analysis project Ga0157359, IMG submission 111482) | Fungus gardens microbial communities from leaf cutter ant in Botucatu, State of São Paulo, Brazil - Atta capiguara ACBM3 | ecosystem: Host-associated > Fungi > Mycelium > Unclassified ...
AATGATGAACTGGCGCGTCAGGATGCACTGGGCATTATCGCGTTTCTGGCTGAAGAGGGTTTAATTGAACTGGATGAAGCGGTAACGACAGCAACCGAAGTCAGCACCGTTTATCCACTGGAAGGCAGCAGTTATCTGCGTTCTCCGGCCACCGGGATTTTAAGCTGGTATAAAAAACCGGGTGACCGCGTCAGCCGTGGCGAGTGTATTGCGGAGATTGTCCATCCGGACAGATTACCTGGTGAGTCTCGCACCGTGGTAACCAGTGATGTGGATGGTGTGCTGGTGGCGAAACCACTGATGAAGATGATCCGTGCCGGGCAACGTGTTGCCTTGCTGGCGGGTAGTGAAAAACTGGCTAACCGTCAGGCCGGAAGCTTGCTAAGCAGCTTCTGATTGTTGATGCGCTGATTGCCTGAGGGCGTCAGCGCTGTTTTAGTGTGTGACCTTCCGGAGTCCTCGCTCAATCGGGCAGAGAGCCGTAAATACAAATGCCGCATTGATTTTAACCTGCCAAAAAAATGATACACTCCCAACAGCGACTTTTTTTATCGGAGTTAAATCATGTCTTATATGAGTGCCGGAGTGGAATACGGCCTGCATTGCCTGTTGTATCTTGTGCGGGAAGGTGACACTTCGGGAGAAGCGGGTGTGCGTGATCTGGCCGAATTACAGGGCGTTCCCGGAGAATTTCTTGCCAAGTTATTTACCAAATTAGCGAAAGCCGGATTGGTGAGTGCAACGGAAGGGATTAAAGGTGGATTCCGGTTAGCTCGACCTGCTGATCAGATCACCGTACATGATGTGGTGGTTGCCATTGATGGCGATAAATCGCTGTTTAACTGCCGTGAAATCCGTGGTCGTTGTGCGTTATTTGATGATAATCCTCCAGGTTGGGCCACTGAAGGCACCTGTTCGATACATGCTGTCATGCTGGCAGCCGAACGGGCAATGCGGGCAGAGCTGAAATGCCATACGCTCAGTAGTCTGGCACATCAGGTAGAGAAAAAGCTTCCGGCAGAGTATGGCGAGCAGATTATTCAGTGGCTGTCTGATCGTACGGATGGTCGTCGGGGGAATGGGAAGGCCTAATGGAGTTCTTCATCAAACAGATCTTCAATAGCTTTGGTTGGGTAGAAAAGGGAGTTTTCATTTTTCCCGTTAAGTGGAATGAACCCTAATCCCAGATAGAATTGCTTTGCAGATGCGTTCAGAGCATCCACAAACATGCCATGAATTCCCACCGCCTGAGATGCAAAATAAACGGTTTTCATGGCATGAGTCACAAGTAAGTCACCAAATCCCTGACGCTGTATACTTTTATCGATTGCCAGGCGTCCCAGAGTCACACTGGGCACATTTTTATAGGGTATACGTTTCTGCTGGGTTTTACTCGGCAGATATTCTTTCTCAAAGCTACTCCCGGACAGAGTGTAATAGCCCATAATTTGTGGTCTGGTGTCTTTCGTTACCAATACATAACCACGCAAAATTTTGCTGCTATGTTGGCGTTGAAGATGATGCGTCAGAAAAGTATTCAGTGACTCTTCTCCGCAATCGAAATGGCTTACATCATAAGCGACTTCCGCAGAAAATATTTCTATCCTTAGATGGTTCACTTTGGTGATCACTCCATGTCTTTCAGACGATTAGCTGCTCGCTTCAACCGTGCATTCGGCGTTGGTGGATTACTGATGGCCTCCATTACCCGATTCCATGATTCCTCACTGAGGATCAGGCGGCGATGTTGTTCAATAATCTCTTCCGCACGTATTGCTGCAGTGCTAACCATAAACTGAGAAATAGATTGATTAGTCAGTGCTGCGGCTTCTTCGATCATGCTTTTATCATCTGCATTTAATCTCAGATCGATGCGCTGTTTTTTCAGTACTGGCATGGTCTTTCCTCCAGGCTACTTGTGAAGATCAAAAATAGCCAACTTCTTATCCCGTGTGGGTCTGATACCCTTGGCATTTTCCCGGTGGTTAGTCTGGGATCCAGTTTTTTTAATTGTACGGATATTTACCGTACAAATATAATATCGTGCCTAAATTAAAGATTCAATTTTTCGCTGAAATTTTCAACAGGCAGTCTGCCAGACAGTGAAAAACCCACGCAATTGCATGGGTTTATAAAACAAATCAAGCCTGCACATTCGGAATCTGGTGCTGCGGGGCTGCCGCTGCCAGAATTTCCGCTTTACTGCCCTGTGGCGGATAAATCCATTGCGTGTTGATTTTCTTTTTCAGCGCACCGGCTTCTTCTCTGACCATTTTGACTTCTCGCTGCCAGCCTTCGCTGTACATTGCTCCCCACGGACCAAGGGACAGACAGGTGACATAGCGTGGTTGTGAATAAGGTTTTGGCGCAATACCCAGCAGATCTGCGGCTACGTTATGCCCGGAAATACGTCCCAGGAATAAAGCGTGCTGGCAGGACATCATGGTGTGATTCCCTTCATTATCTGTCGCTGCCATAGCGCAGTCACCAGTGGCAAAAACGCCTTCCAGACCTTTTACTTTCAGGTTGGCATCCACATGCAAGCGGCCAAAACGATCGCGCTCTGCCGGGATATGGCTGGTCAGTTCACTGGCTCGTGCGCCGGCGGTCCAGATAACGGTTGCAGCAGCAATGCGTTCTCCATTTTCCAGGGTTACACCTTGATCCGTGATCTTCACCACGCCAGATCCGGTTTTCCAACGAATACCCTGTTCAGTCAGAGCCTGAATAATGGTTGGACGCGGACCTGCACCCAAATCTGGTCCGACTTCGTCATTGCGATCTACCAGGATCACATCCAGGTCTGCATCATCACCCAACACTTCACGCAGTCGACCCGGGAGTTCAGTGGCAATTTCTAATCCGGTAAAGCCTGCTCCGGCAACCACGACGGTATTACGTGCCTTGCCGGCAGGTTTTTCTGCCAGTGATTTGATATGCGTTTCCAGTCGTGTAGCGTCCGCAATCTGATCCACATTAAATGCGTGTTCCTGCAAACCCGGTACCGGTGGACAGAACAGACGACTGCCAGCGGCCAGTACCAGACGGTCATAGCTGAGCTGGTAAGGTTGTTGCATATCCCCGACAGGCGATATATCTACAACCTGCTGTTTAACATCAATATTATTTACCCGTCCGGCAATAAAGCGCACACCAACGGTATCAAACAATTCCTGCAACGGCGCTTTCAGGGTTTCCGGATTCGCTTCATACAAACGTGGGCGGATATGCAGAAAAGGTTCCGGGGCCACCAGAGCGACTTCCACATCATTATGGCCTTCCTGTTCCAGTAAACGTACCGCGCCTAAAGCGCTCCACATACCGGCAAAACCGGCACCAATAACCAGAATACGTGTTGTCATCGTGTTTTCCTCGTTCAGAAGTTAACTACGACTATATTAATCTTAGTTTAAGATCGCAACGTTTTTATCCGAAGCCTGCCTGGTGAATCGGTGAGTTTGTTCGAATCCCTGGTGTCCCTGTTTACCGCCATGTTTTTATCAGCGCATCAAGTTCCAATACCGCCTGGTGAGTCTCTTCAGCACTGGTGAAATTAGCGAATCCCATCACCAGACCACGCTGTTCGGCAGGATGGATAAACCAGTCGCTGAAAGCTTTAAACGCCATACCTGCGGCGTTAGCTTTTTCTTCCAGCTCTTTGTCATTTATCCCGGATGGCAGACGAGCCAGAACATGAATGCCGCCAGCCTGTGGCTGAATATGTAAGAGGGAATGAGGAAGTTCTGTCAGGGCGTCTTCCAGCCAGCGCCTTCTGGTGGCATACAACAGACGCATTTTTCTCAGGTGACGGGCAAACTGTCCCTGTTGCATAAAAGTGGCCACCATAGCCTGCGGGAATACGGAACCCGGGCCGGGCAGGTAATGGGCGGATTCCTGAAACGTGCTGACCTGGGATGGCGGTACGACCAGGTAAGCCAGACGTAGTCCCGGCAACAGCACTTTGCTGAATGTGCCGACATAAAGTACCCGCTGTTCGCTATCCAGACTTTTCAGTGCCGGAAGAGGGCGGCCGTGATAGCGAAATTCACTGTCGTAATCATCTTCGATAATCCAGGATTGCTGGCGATTCGCCCACTCAAGCAGGGCCAGACGGCGTGGCAGAGACAGTGCAACGCCGGTCGGGCTTTGATGTGATGGCGTGACGACAGCAAAACGGGCATCCACTGCCTGTTGTTGCCCGGCAGCCACATCCAGCCCTTCCTCATCAACAGCGATCGGAACCAGATTCATTCCTGCCCGTTGCAGATATTGTTGACCAAACAGATATCCTGGCTCTTCATACCAACCACAGTCACCCGCTTTCAGCAGGGTACGGCAAATCAGCTCCATCGCGCCCTGATAGCCGGTAGTAATAAATACTTGCTCCGGCGAACAAGTGATCCCGCGGGATATGCCTAAATAAGTGGCAATGGCCTGACGCAGAGGTGCGTAACCGGCAGGATCAGGATAATTCATCATCGCCATTTCAAGATGACGCAATGTTTGCCCACTGAGTCGTGCCCAGGCTTTACGCGGAAAAGCATCAAAGGCCGGAACACCTGGCTGGAAGGGCAATACGGTATCTGTCGCGGGTAACAGTCTGGATGTGGCGGCGCGGGGGGGTTCTGGTGTAGGCGTTGCTTCCGGCAGACGACTGAGATGGGGAGAAACCACGGTTCCGGCTGCACCACGGGTGATGAAATAACCCTCGCTGACCAGTAACTGATACGCCATTTCCACCGTTCCTCGGGCAATATTCAACTCGCTGGCAAGGTTGCGCACGGAAGGAACGCGTTCGCCCGGTTGTAATCGCCCCTGAGTAATCGCTTCCCGGTAACGATGATAAAGCTGTAAATAGAGCGGGGTGTCCGTCTGCCATTCTGGTTTTAACATCGGCAAGGTCATTTTAATGTCCTGGTTGTTTATTTAATTCTTGTCCCTGTAGCATAGGTCAAGATGGCGTTACATTACAGCTACCACAACAGGAGGAGCTGATGACGAATTTTGCGTTACGCCATATTGTCGATGATCAGGAACTGTATACTGCTTTTCCTCTGATGCAGGAACTGCGCCCGCATCTGACGGATGCCGCTGCATTTATTGCTCAGGTTCGTCGCCAGGCAGAACAAAATTATCGTTTGCTGGGACTCTGGCAGGATGGGGAGCTACAGGCGCTGGCCGGCTATCGTCTGCAGGAAAACTTGATCTACGGACGCTTTCTCTATGTTGATGATCTGATTACCGCTTCCGCTGCCCGTAGTCATGGTTTGGGTGCCAAATTGCTCGACGCACTGAAAGAAGAAGCCCGTGGGCAACAATGTGCCTGGTTTGTCCTGGATACAGCATTGGGTAATGCCCTGGGGCAGCGTTTTTATTATCGTCAGGGGCTACTGGGTGCAGGTATGCACTTCCGCCAGGCTCTGTAAGCATTTTTTCATTTTTATCGGAGATATCACCATGAGTGCACCACAACGTTTACCGTATTTTTCTCTGTCACCAGAAGCCTATAACGGTTTTATCGCGACTAAAAACGCACTGGAAAAAAGTAGCCTGGGTAAACCACTGATTGAACTGATCTGGCTGCGGATGTCACAGATCAACGGTTGTGCTTTCTGCCTGGAAATGCATGCCAAAGCTCTGCGCGCCGGTGGCGAAAGTCAGGTCCGTCTGGACAGCCTGGCAGGCTGGCATGTCAGTGAGCATTTCACTGCCCGCGAACGTGCAGCACTGGAATGGACAGAGTCTCTGACTCATGTGGATAAAACCCATGCGCCGGATGAAGATTACGAGCCCCTGAAAGCACATTTCAGTGATGCGGAAATCTCTGACCTGACTTTTGCCATTGCGCTGATGAGTGCTTTCAATCGCCTGGCGATTGGTATGCGCCAGTAATTACTCTGGTTGTTACAGAAGGAATAGTATGAAAATCCTGCATATTGATTGTAGTCCGCGAGATAATTCACATAGTCGGACATTATCTGCGGCGATCATCGGCCAGTTGGTTGAACATGCGTCACCGGCAGAGATTGTCCGTCGGGATCTGGGACGTGAACCGTTACCACATGCATTTGCCGATTACGCCGAGGCACTGGCATCGCCGGCTAATTTAAACTCAGCGCAGGCGGAAGCAGCCACTCAATTGTCAGAGCAGTTGATTCAGGAAGTGGAACAGGCCGATGTTGTGGTGATTGGTACGCCAATGAACAACTTCACCGTTCCTTCAGTGCTGAAAGCCTGGCTGGATCAGGTGCTGCGGGTTGGACGTACTATTGGTTTCAGTGCTGATGGTGACAAGAAAGGGCTGTTACAGGATAAACCTGTTTATATCGCTGTTGCTGCTGGTGGTGTGTTCAGCGGTGAGCGCGCTAAACAACCCGATTTTCTGACGCCTTATCTGACGGCAGCATTGGGTTGTATTGGACTGACTTCCGTGCATTATTTCCCGCTGCAGGGCACGGCATTTCTTAGTGATGAGCAGGTTAAAACCGAACAGAATAAGCTGATGGATGAGCTGAAGACTGCATTGTTGAAATAAGCTGCCCGCCAGGAATGTTTGCACTGATCCTGGCGGCGTTTCATCTATCGCTCAATAAGATTGATACACGGATAAACGATTCACAGGTACTCCTCCCTTCATGTAACTGTCATGCCGGTAACATGAATCCTTCACTTCTCTTACTTAGCGTAACGCCATTCTATTGCCCGGATTGTTGATGTATAAGCCCCCCTTTCTCATTCAGGGAATTCATATGTGGCAGTCATCTCTGAGGAGTTCTTTCCATGACACATCCACAGCCATTAACATCATTACAGCGTGAATTATTGGGCGATGTCGCCGGTCTTTATGATCTTCCTGATGTACGCGAGTCCCTGTCTGGCAGCACACTGCGTTTTGGTTTGATTGCTGATCCACAATATGCCGATGTGGAATCTGATATTGAGAAGGATCTTTACTATCGTCATGCGTTAAAAAAACTACCGCAGGCCATCGCAGAACTTAATCAGCAACCGCTGGATTTTGTGGTCACGTTGGGCGACCTTGTGGATCGGCATTGGGAAAGTTACACGGCAGTTTTGTTAATGTATGAGCGACTGGAACATCCGCATGTGGTGGTACCCGGTAACCATGATGCAATGACAATTGCTGAACACCTTAATAACCGCGCACCATTACCTAAAAGTTATTATTCATTTCGTCTGGCAGGTTGGCGTTTTATCGTTTATGACGGCAATGATGTCAGTCTCTACTGTAATGTTCTGAATGGTGATGATCATTATCAGGCAGAGATGTTGCTGGCTGAGTTACAGGCACAACAACAACCGCAGGCAAAGCCCTGGAATGGTGCTGTGGGACAGAAGCAATTAATCTGGATTGAGCAGCAGTTGCGCGAGGCGCAACAAGCCGGTGAAAAAGTGGGGGTATTTGGTCATTATCCGCTGGCGCCACACACCACACATATCCTGATGAATGCAGATGCACTGACAAAGCTGTTTACTGCTTACAACGTTCAGTTTTGTTTTGCCGGGCATGATCATCGTGGCAACTTTGCCCGTATCGGACAGACAGATTTTTATACCATGAAGGGGATGTTGAATGGCCCGGACGATGTCCCGTTTGCGGTAGTGGAGGCCTCAGAACAGGGCGTGAACGTCACAGGTTATGGCAGCGAGGTTTGCCGAAGCCGTTGATTCTACTGTGTCAGCAGGGACTGTGGGACGTTATTATTCCGACTGTGGCTATTTTTTGCGTTGCTCCAGGTCGGCATTATTATTTTGTGCTATTTTTGTGATTTTTATCACATTTATGTGATGATTAAATGAATTGAAACACAAAATTGCGTGATATAAATCAAACAAAACTTAAACTAACCTTGCTCTTCTTTACATTTAACATTCCTTTTGCAAGGTTAACTTTATGTCTAAAGTCTCCCGCATACTTAATGCGTTGACGCTACTGTTCTCGGTGCTGTGTTCTGTGGCACTGTTGATCGGTGGTGTCTGGCTGCTATCGCTTGGCGGTAGTGCCTATTATCTGATCAGCGGCCTGGCAATGTCCGGCTTTAGCTGGTTGTTGCTGAAGAAAAAAGGCAGCGCACTGTATTTGTATGCTGCCATTCTTTTGTGCTCTGCATTTTGGGCATGGAATGAAGCGGGCAGTGATTACTGGAACCTGGTTCCACGTCTGGATATCTGGGTTCTGCTGGGTATCTGGCTGGTGTTGCCATTCAGTTATCGTCAGTTTAAAGCGACTAATAAAAAACCTCTGGGTGCCATGCTGATTGCCCTGCTGGCGAACATTGCGCTGCTGGCGGGTTCTGCGATGCACGATCCTCAGGAAATCAACGGTACTTTACCAACTGCTGATATCAAACCTGCGGCTTCTTCTGTGCCGGCAGAAGACTGGACGGCGTATGGCCGTACTCAGGAAGGCGTGCGTTATTCCCCGTTGATGCAGATTAACGAGAAAAACGTTAAAAACCTGCAGGTTGCCTGGCAGTTTGAAACTGGCGATCACAAAACCGCTAATGACCCAGGTGAAATCACCAACGAAGTTACGCCACTGAAAGTCGGCAATATGCTGTATCTGTGTACTCCTCACCAGATCCTGATTGCACTGGACGCGGCGAGTGGTAAAGAAAAATGGCGTTTTGATCCAAAACTGAAATCAGACCCAACCTTCCAGCACATTACCTGCCGTGGTGTTTCTTATCATGAAATGCCTGTGACTCAGACTGACGATTCTGCGCAGCCTGCAATGTGTTCACGTCGTATCTTCCTGCCAGTTGATGATGGTCGTTTGATTGCCCTGGATGCGGCAAGCGGTGAGCGTTGCCAGAGCTTTGGTAACAACGGTGAACTGGATCTGCAACATAAAGAACCTAACGCCTATCCGGGTGGTTATGAACCAACTTCACCACCAATCGTGACTGATAAAGTAGTGATTGTTGCGGGTTCTGTCACCGATAACTTGTCTACCCGCGAACCTTCCGGTGTGATCCGTGGCTTCGATATCGAGACCGGTAAACTGGTATGGGCATTTGACCCAGGCGCGAAAGATCCAAATGCAATCCCTGCGGATGGCGAAACCTTTACCGCTAACTCCCCGAACTCCTGGGCGCCAGCGGTATATGATGCTCAGCGCGATATCATTTATCTGCCAATGGGTGTTTCCACTCCGGATATCTGGGGCGGTCACCGTACGCCTGAGCAGGAACGTTTTGCCAGTGGCCTGCTGGCGCTGCATGCGTCTACCGGTAAACTGGCCTGGTTCTACCAGACTGTTCACCACGATCTGTGGGATATGGACTTGCCTTCTCAGCCAACTCTGGCGGATATCACCGATAAAGATGGCAACACTGTACCTGTGATTTATGTTCCGGCGAAAACCGGTAACATCTTTGTGCTGAACCGTGAAACAGGTAAACCTGTTGTTCCGGCTCCGGAAATGCCAGTACCGCAGGGTGCTGCGAAAGGTGATCACCTCAGCCCGACTCAGCCATTCTCTGATCTGACATTCCGTCCGAAAAATCCTCTGCAAGGCAAGGATATGTGGGGCGCAACCATGTTTGACCAGATGGTTTGTCGCGTTCTGTTCCACAAACTGAGCTATCAGGGTCCATTCACGCCACCGTCTGAACAGGGTACTTTAGTATTCCCTGGTGACTTCGGTATGTTTGAATGGGGTGGTATTGCAGTTGATACCGACCGTCAGATTGCGATTGCTAACCCAATGGCAATGCCGTTTGTTTCTAAACTGATTCCTCGTGGTCCTGGTAACCCAATGGAACCGGAAGATGAAGCTTTAGGTTCCGGTTCTGAATCTGGTGTTCAGCATCAGTACGGTGTGCCTTACGGTGTTGAACTGAATCCGTTCCTGTCTCCGTTTGGTCTGCCATGTCTGCAACCGTCATGGGGCTTTGTCTCTGCGGTTGACCTGAAAACACATCAGATCGTTTGGAAAAAACGTATCGGTACTGTTCGCGACAGCGCACCAGTTCCTCTGCCGTTCAAAATGGGTGTTCCTATGTTGGGTGGCCCGGTAACCACAGCCGGTAACGTGTTCTTCGTTGCGGGTACACTGGATAACTATCTGCGTGCCTTCAGCGTGAATACCGGTGAACTGCTGTGGCAGGCACGTCTGCCAGCAGGTGGTCAGGCAACACCAATGACCTATTCTGTTGATGGTCAGCAGTATGTGGTGATTGTTGCTGGTGGTCACGGTTCATTCGGTACCAAGCTGGGTGACTACGTGATTGCTTATAAACTGCCAAGCAGTAACTAAGTTCTGTAGTTAGCAGTAATCAGCCCCTATCAGAGAGTCTGACAGGGGCTTTTTTTGTGTTTGGGAAGAGGCGGTGTGGGAAGATCGGTGGTTATTAAGTCGGAATGATGATTCTTATTTGATTACTATTTTGTGATAGTCATATTTATTTTGTTTTTTATTTTTTAATTGTTGATTTCTATCAAAAAATAAATGTATTCCTGGTTTTCGGCAAATGTCCTCAGGCATTTATACAAATTTTGACCTTATCCAACTGTTTTTCCCTTTTCTGATACGCAGGCGGGTAATACTGTCTTCGTAACGGTGAAAAAAAGGGGAGGTGAGAGGTTAAGATATGGGTTTCAAACGCAAAAAAGGCCGCCTGTTGGCGACCTCTTCCGGCACTTCCTTTTGCTTACCATCCATTATTTGTACAGTTTAGCGGTCATGTGTACACGGTTATTGGTGTTAGCTTCGATGATTTTGTACTGAGCGTTATGTTTCTGAGCCTGTGCAGCGATTTTTGCTTCTGCGCTGTCCAGAGTACCGGCAGTTACGGAAACACTCTGTGCGAAGGTAGCAGCAGACATCATAGAAAGAGCGGCAACAGCGGCGACAGACATAGCTTTGATAGTTTTCATGGTATTCATCCTTTGTTTGAGTGAAAGC
>Ga0157359_1001051_pt1 | contig 10919 bp, 8 predicted proteins | sample AttcapACBM3_FD_111482 | JGI IMG/M metagenome (GOLD analysis project Ga0157359, IMG submission 111482) | Fungus gardens microbial communities from leaf cutter ant in Botucatu, State of São Paulo, Brazil - Atta capiguara ACBM3 | ecosystem: Host-associated > Fungi > Mycelium > Unclassified ...
CTTATACTAAACCTCTAAATTATTTGTAATACTATGTCTAGCCTACTCTAAAGACTATGTATTAAGTATATTATATAACATCATTGTTCCAAAAGCTTTTACTACATTCTATTGTGACCATGTGACTATGTTACCATGACATCATGCTAAACCCTAACTCTAAATAAAAGTGCAAAGAAAATAAAAAATAAAATAGAGTCTATTATTCACAACTCTGACAAATATTTGAGACTATCTAGTTGATTCAGATAAATGAAATTTAAAGCCAAAGATTGAGTGTGATGGCCAAAAGCAAGGTTGATACAAGCATTCACAATGTTAACAAAATTTGAGATACATCTTTCATTAGATATCAAAATTTCTAGGTGATTCCAAGATAAATAGTTAGGTCCAGGAATAGATGAGCTGTTATACTTTTTAATTGTATCAGTGAATTTCACTTTGAAGAAAAGCAGCCACTTGGTTAAAGATTTTGCAGAAATTTTGTTAAGAAGACAAAGATTGATTTGTTGATCTTGAGCTGAGTTAAAAGTACTATGAAGAGCTTGTCAAAGATCTTTTAATTTGATACATGGTCATTTATTAAAGTGAATTGCTTTAGTGGCTGGCAACTGATACTTTTTGACCCAGTTCATGAGGTCCCATGGTCTCTTGTTTTTTGATGCAATCTCTTGAATTTTATTATTAAAGAATAGTCATTTGGTTTTTTTGACAAATGCTTTGAAATTCTTCTAGTCTGAAATTGATTTAGATGAGCAATATAAGTCTAGTTTATTGCTATATGTCTCATTCCACCAATATTTGAAATATCTGGTGATTTTATACCTATTTTGAATGTTTGTTCCAAGTATTCTTTGTTATAAGCATGAATTTATCTACTATTTTCTCTAATAAATCACAGTTGGGAATGTTAGTAGTATCAATGGATTCCACTACATTCTTGAGTTCAAGAATAAAACTTCCTTCTTCATTGCTGCTCTCAACTATCATTCATCATTTGTCTTGGATAAACTCTTTGTTAATGATAATAGAAATAGTTAAAAGAGTGTGATCCAAAAAGCTTCTTAAGTTGGGAATAATAGAATAATTGTTAAATTTCTCAGAATTAGCTGTGAGGAACATAAAGTCAATAACTAAATTAGAGTCATTAGGATTATTAGCATATTGAGTTGAAACTTGATTGACCAGTATAGAAAGTCCTAAACCAAAAAAGTCTGCTAATTTCATGAGTGTGTTAGCATAAATTGAGTGATGGAGATATGATAGATTCCAGTTGTTATTTCTAATGTTAAAATCATTAGTCATGATAATAACATTGTTAAGATTAATCTTAATATCCTGAAGATATTTTAAAATACTTTGCTGATTATCAAAATATATGTTGATCATAAAATAGATAATATCTCTATTAAAGAAAGAAATAAGATTGATGTCTCTGTGATTTATAATATTCTTTCAAAAGAAAAACATAATTAAGAGAGTTAAGCATTGATATATGTGGTAACTCTCAAATAATCATTCTTGTTAGTTGAATGTCTTGAAAAAGTGACCTATGATAAATGATTGGGAGCACCAATAATTGTTTTCCCTTCTTCAGATATTAAGCTAGAGATTTATTGACTATAAAGGTTCCTGAATAAATATAATATCAATATTTTTATTATTTTCTGAAATAATATCTGTTAAAAGATGATTCTTTCAAATATTCTGTAAGAAGATACTGAGACTTTTTAAAATCATAATTTACTGTTGCCCACAGATAAACAAATTGAATTAGCTCTAATTTTTTAGAGCTCTTAAGATTTTTTATTGTGCTAGTTACAGTTAAAACAGTATTTTTAAAATTGACAATTGTAACTGTCTACCTGATGCTTGCCTTTGCAATTGACATATTTAAATATATATATATATGGTTTATCTTAGAGAGTTGATTTTAAAATTGGCCTTATAATACCAAGCCAAATCATGGTAATGTTTAAGTTTGTGAGAGCTGTTACATTTCAGATATTTTGCTTTATAAATACAGCAGGCAAAAGTAGTATGTTATTAAGAACTTAGAACTAAGAGTTAAGTCAAAAGAGTAATCTTGGATTGAATAATCACAAAAGAACTTGATAAAGAACTCTGTACAAGATTGTTTATCTTATATACTCTAGACTGATAGTTTATGCTACACTATACTTAGCCTACTCTAAATAACTATGTATCTGCTTTAAGATCAATATATATATAACATATTATATGATATTATTTCTTCTAGAATCCTCCACAATATTCTATATGACAGTATGATCATAACATGTAACATTATGCTGAACAGTGACTCTAGATTCAAAAATAAAATAAAACAAGTCCAACTTTTGTGATTCTAACATATACCCCTATTTCTAGCAGTTTTTGTACTAGAAAATGTTTGTATTCATGTTGGTACCATGGATAGTAATGATGTGGCTTCCAATATTGAAGCAACTATTAATCAGTGTTTTGGCTTTAGCACTACTCTAGAAATTTCAAATATCTACCCAGATAATAGCTATATTATATTTTGGAGAGGCTTTAATAATACAGGACTTAGAGACTAGTATGACATCATTGAAGATATGTGTGGATTGTAGTACTTTTTTGACAATATCTGAAGTGATAGGAATATTTGTGTTTTTAATAAGATAAGAGATACCCAAAATCTTGAAATATGATTTGAACTATGATAGTCTTAGTGACAAGACATTATTTGAATCAACAACATTAATATTTTTGATGTATTTCTCAATAATACTCAAATCTGAAGTAGATATAACTTTGTTAGTAGTAATTGTCAAACCTTTGTTGTCAGCTTGAATAAAGTTAGCCAAAATATCTGATTTGATATCTTTGAAAGCTTTGTTGATGTTAGAAACATGTTTGTTGGATAAAACCATGAATTTGTTAGAATTACCCAAGCTCATAAGAATTATAATTTGTTTTCTTAACAGATCCTTTGTTATTATGTTAAGCCTTGGTTTATCTTTCTTTGGCTTATTTAGCATTTTCTGAACTTCTTTAATTTTCTTTACTGAAATATTAGGAAAAATTTCCTTGATTTTCACAATGTTTTTTATATTGTCCATAAACACTTGAGCATAAGAATGACTGCTTTGAGTATTTGCTTAGGAAGTGTTAGCTTTATCCTTGCCTTTATGAAACTTAGAATTCTCCAAGACTTTCTTGCTCAGTCTTGGAGAAATAGGGTGAGAGATCCTGATGAAGGCTGCTATTTAGTAAAGTAAGCACATAATATTCTTGGTATCACCTCCTAAGTATTTATTCATGCTGAAAATGAAAATAGGACAAAAGCTACTGTCCTATAATTGAGGATCTACTAGTTAATTAATATTATATAATATGGTGGACACCTCAAGTTTTTGAGGCTCACATATATTGATAGTATTTGATTACAGTTCCATATCTTGAGTTGTTGGCAATAGCTTTAACACAATATTCTATAGAAGACATATAAAAATGTGTCAATAATGCTCTGAAACTATTAGTACTTGAAAAAATAGAAAGAACAACCTCTTGGTATATCAACCTCCATTGTCAGGTGTGGTTCACACTGGGGTGGAAATCTGCAAAATGGACTCAGAGATGTGTAGACTTGTGGAACAACCTTAGCTTTAGCTTATGTGCTATGCTGTCTGTCTGCCATATGGTTGCAACTTCAGATGATAGGGAGCAGTCCAAGATGGAAGTGAGTGTTGATTTGGTGTCACCATCAAACACTGAAAATTGAGTTCAATAATAATTATCTTTGTCAATTATCAGACTAGCAAATTACAGTGTAACTACTAGTCTTATATACAAATAAATGTTATAGGAGATGCTTGGGGTTTTAGTGATAAAGCTCCTATTACCCCAAGCAGAGATTTCAGTGTTGAGACACCAATAGAGGTAACTTTGTCATGGAAGATCAAGTTGAATAAGAGTATCTCCATCATGGAAGACAGAATACCCAGATAGTTGTAGCACCACCTTAAGGCATGTTGCGAGAAAGGTGGCCACTGTAGAAAACAGGCTTGTATAATTAGAAGATGATATCACTGCAGGAATGTAATTTCCAGACAGATGGACTTACATATAACATTCATATCAATTGCTATACCTGTAGAAAACTTCTGAGAGTTGTTGATGTTAAAAGGAAATAGTGTAATATCATACTATAATCATCCAAGTCCAAAATATGAAAAAACCAAAAAGAAATGGAAATTTTTTAAAATTAAAAATTAAAAAAAAAACCAAGTCCATCATCTACAACTCTGACATTAGAGGACAAAACACTCAATGTACTCTGCACTCTATGAATGTCTTTTGTACCATAACACTATAGTTTGCATGCCTACATGTTTGCACTCAGCCCTCCAGACACAGCAGTAGCTGGATGTGGCACAGGAGCAGAATTCATGCTAGGAGAAGCTATGACACCAGAAGGATTTCTGATATATTCAGCTAGAAATCTCCGCCAGCTGCCTTTGGTGGGGACGAAGTGGCCTTTCAAACGAGTAAGGGATCAGTCGAGATGGAGACTATGAAACCTACCGCCTTCATGCTCTTCTACGCGCTTGTTACTCGACACATCAATAAGCTTTCTAGTTCGTTCCTCGATTACCACAACATCATTCTTCCCGAGGACATGAAGAGTAGGTGTCGAGTAAGATGGACTGAACAAAGGGTCACAGATGGGATCTGTGAGCTTGAACCCAGAGACAGCAATACAGAATTTCCTTTAGAAGCCGGCAACATGACAATCAGAACGAACGGGCGAAGAAAAGCAACATAGCGCACATTGGTGGATGAGGAGGATTTCCATCAATCAAGAAGGGGGGGTATGTTTCCGGCCTCTCGAGCAGAGCAGCCACGATCGCTGCACACGCCGCACCTTGACTAAGAGTAATTTGTGAGATTTCGTCACAGAAAACCACCTATGGACCGACCTGAAGCCCATGATTCCCTATTTGTATTAGTTAATCATCCAGCGACATCTCGAAAGGGAGAACTCACTTCGAACCTCCTCGTTTTCAGAATATCCCTAACCACCGTCAAACTTTCCGGGAGACCAATACCTTTTGTCCGTTCAGGGTTTGGCCGCCACCATGCGCGAGGTGTCAGCAGGGGATCCTGTATCTCAGACGTTTGTAAGTCGGCCTTTGGCACGTTCAAGTCAAAGTTCGACGTGGAATTTCGTGCATAAGCATTAATGAGATCAACTGGCTGAAGAACGTGAGGCGCATCTACGAAGACTAAGAAAAGAGTATATATTAATGCTCAGACTCGGGAAGAAGGGATAAGCTGACCGCACCCAGGTCAATATCTTTGATTTCTTTCCTCAAGGCGCCTAGCTAAGAAGCGTTGAGTCGGTATCATATTCTACGTCACGAACATATCACAACTCACCCGTTTGCTGAATATGTATCCATTCTGCGAGTAACTAAAACCGTGAAATCACATTATCTCATGAAGACAAGAATATCAATAGCATACCCGTGTAACACTAGTACCGAGCGCCTTGTGGCCATGGATACTATGAATTGGTGCTGTGGTTTTCGCAAGGGTGGGACTTAATGTTCATTGATCATTGATCATTTTTCCGCATCAGTCCATAGGTCCGAAGCCCCTGGCGGTGTGTGTATTTCCAAAACAGGAACGACAGGTCTGATGATAACGAGTTGAAATTAACTCTTGCAAAAAACTACATAGATATTATGCTACTAATAATGGGCTTGTAAAGCGTAATAAGTAAGTAAGTAATAATCAAGAGATCATCCATGTTCTTCCTGAACTAGTCAACATATATGTGGTTCCCTGACAATTTTTGATTACTCGGAGTAGCCATCATCTTCTCTAACTGTTGGCCTCATTTTCTCAATGATACCACTAACACGCTCGTAAACAGCAAAGACAATCGCTTGTCCAGGTGCAACACGAAGTACACGAGGTGTTATACCCTTATAGAATGATCGAAAGCCCTCTTGTCTCCACATATCCGACGCAATAACTGCGATCCGTTGAAAGGCAGATTGGCCTGGGATCGTAGTTGCCTTTTGTAAACCTTGTGGAATACTATAGATTTAGGAATATTGGTGATCAAAACAATCACTTACGGGTTTTGATGGTATCAATCGGAGCGTTTGAGAAAGGACCCATAGCGCCTGATATGAGGCCGATAATCATGTGCTGATATGAGGGAAGCTCAGTAAGACCGGGTTGCATTCTGTGGGCTAGTTTCTTGATTTCCTGGTATGCAGTAAAATTGGCACCTTGGTTGGTAGCTTGCCGAAGAACAGTGAGAGAGACACCCCGATATAATGTGGTGATGCCTTCTTCTCGAATAATGGTATAAACGGCATGACCGGCATTGCGATATCTCGGCGTCTCCATTGGATCTGCGAGGGAATGCTGCTGGGCCTGCAACCGAATCTTGACGACCTCCATTGGATTCACAACCAAAATGGCTTCCGTGGTGCCGGCTCCCAGCCCAGCTGTGAATGAAAATTATGAAGACTGCAATGGAAAAGAAGAGCAACGAGTCACACCCAGGAAAGTATTTCCGACGCTCGTCTTTCCTGTTGACTCATCGGCGAGCCAGCTGTGGTATGCCTCAAAACTCGCAAATCGAGTGGCCATCTTAGGAACGATTCCTGACAAAACGGCGCCGAGACCTTTGTACAGAGCGAGTGGCGTCTCTCGTCTGACAATATTGGAACCAGTTGATATAAATCCTCGGGACTTTGTCTATACATTGTTAATTTACAGAATATCGATCGATGTTCAGTCTTACATCTGAAGTCCTTCCAGACTTGGAGAGCTGCATACGGACTTTAATGGTGTCGAGAGGCTGACATATGAGCTATGGGGTAGTGAGAACATATCCTTACTAAACTATGAAGGATCCGTTTACAGCCTCACAAGCACCGGCCATTCCACCAGCCGTAATGTGGGTAGCAAATCCGACCGGCTTTTTGTTGCTGTTCCTGGACATGGTCTACCGAGAGGGATGTTGGTTTACGAAGAGTAAGGAGAGTAGGGAAGTTGATGGAGAGATGATTTGACTTGGAAAAGAGGGGGAGGTTTATAAGACTAAGACCATGGAGATTCTGGGCGGATTTAACATGTGAATAGCAGCATATATCCATTCCCGGCTGTGGGAGTCGGGTCAGCTAACTGAATGTGAATTCTCCGGTAGGATATTAAATTGTGTAATGTACATTGCTAGATTTTGAGCCTCATACCCGTCAATATTCTCCTAGGCAAGTGTTTATTGGGAGAGTGTCCTAGTCCGGATCACCGCATATCTCCTTACTATATGATCCGGGCACAAACAACACATCATACATCATTGAATACAGCTTCAATTATATTGAAAAAGAATCAATGTAGTATATTAAATAGAAATAAATATTAACAGGGTGTTCTACATCATATAAAAGCTCTCCACAACTTCTATTGATACCATGGCAAAAGTAATCAGCCAGTTCTCCACACTACGTCCACATTCAACATAGATTTCATCGGCAAAATCAATTATATAGTACACATGCGCGACGAAAAGTGAGGGAAGAATAATTTCACAAAGAATTAGTCCGATTGTTGAAGAAGCAACGAAGCAGTCTATATTCGCCAGTCCTTGAAGAAATCGCTGTACTCTCGTTGGACGACATCAATCATATAGTCAACAATGGTTCCACCTTCATTGTCATCTTGTTCATGCTCGACTCCTGGTTCTCCAATCTCGACTCTTATCTGTGCGTCGGGTATTAGATCTCCTTTATTACCGACAGTGTATGAACGACTCCTGGATCCGACAGCATTTTCACCACTCTCAGCACCAAAATCATCATTATCTGCCCCCTCCATTGCAGATTCCTCTCGGGCAGCAACCGCAGCCGCCCTAGCATCCTCTATATCTTCAAACTCTCCTAGAGCTTTCGTTAATGCAGTAACAGAACTATGAGCCCCCAATACTCCACCCCCTCTGTCGCCGAAAATTGTCCTCCAATCAAACTCTCCCTTTTGGATGACGATATCATCCAGTGAGCGCTTCTGATTTGCTTTACGCAGCATAGCTTCCTCGACAGTGTGCTGTGAAACAAAACGATAGATGTGGACGTCACGAATTTGACCAATGCGGTGGGCACGATCTTCACATTGTTTGTCCATTTGAGGATTGAAGTCACTGTCATAGAAGATGACTGTATCTGCGCCAGTGAGACTAGAATCCACGTTGCCAATCAACCGCTGGTGGATAAGAACGATGACAAAGACTCACTTGATCCCAACACCCCCAGATCGTGAGGAAGCAATGAAACAAAATATTCTCGAGTCCGCATTGAACCTTTCCGTAATATACTGTCGGTCTTCGATCTTGGTTGCCCCATCCAACCGCAGATACAGGTAGCCGTTCAAATTTAAGAATATTTCTAGAATATCTAGGATACGTGTCATTTGGGTGAAGATGAGGACACGGTGGCTTCCAGCTTTTTTCTCTTGTAGCAACTTCTTCAGCTGTTGGAGCTTCCCACAATCATATTGGAGCAACGAGGGATCAGGAAAAGCAATCTGGAGCCTCACGCTCACTGGATGGAGGATTTGATCAAATTCCAAGGGCAAGGAAGCAAGCTGATCCTCGTAAGTTCCCAAAGCCAGCTGAGGGAGATCCATAGCCACAGCCGGGGGCGTAACAAACACAAATTTGTTTATTTTTTCGGCCAAATCGTATGCTCGTTCCGTATGTGAAAGTACGGCCCCATGGACTGGCCGCACAAGATCGGTGTAACCGATTCGAAAATCAACGGCTGAGAGTGGAACGAGAGGTTGATAGAACCGCCTGACAGCCGACAGCGTCTCAGAAGGATAGATTGGTTGTCTGGAGCACTTGATCGAATTGAGATAGGCGACATGCTTCCAATACGACGTCATTTCCATTTCCTGCATATAGGCCCTGTAACGTCGGTATCCAGCAATGGTACGAGTGTCCTTCGGCGGTGGTTCTCCTGGCAAATCGCTGATGTAGGATATTTTCAGAGAAGCAGAAAGCTGCCGCGTTTCCACGGCAGTGAGTAGCGGTTCATCTTGCTGGCTAATGAACCGATATCCCAACAAATCAAGATTCACAGTCTCGTCCTCCGCCTCTAACCATCTTTTCCTTATCAGGAGCTCCTTGATCTCAAAACTTGTGACAGCGGACTGCCGCATGGCGAAGGAGGTAACAATGGGCCGGACCTCGAAGAGATCTGGGTGGTTACATACTTTACGCAGCTGCATGAGGATATTAGCGATCTTGTGGTAAATCCCGGATTGAAGGTCATCCCTGGTTTGAGCACGGGACATGAATTCGTCGTACAAGAATCGTTGACGCTTGGAAAGAGGGCATAGGACAAGGTGTTCGTATTTACTTGGTAATTCCTTCTCAACGTCACGTTTGAGTCGGCGTAAGAGGTACGGCCGAAGGACAGTGTGCAATTTAGTGACCCGTTGCAAAGTCTCATCGTCGAGGGCGCTCCCAATCTCAATGGCCTTTTCCAGAGGATCTATCAGGCGGATTAAAGGTCAACCTGGAACGAAGACTTAAACTCACTTGAGAACCAGTCTCCAAACTCCTTGAGATTGGCAAAACTGGAGCCCGACATCAAGAACTGCAGCAGCGCCCAAAGTTCCGTGAGATTATTTTGAAGAGGAGTGCCAGTCAAGAGAAGGCGACGAAAGGAGCGAAACATCAGCAGAATATTCCACCGCTGAGATTTGAAATTTTTGATCATGTGTGCTTCATCAAGAATCATGTAATACCATGGTTTTCGCTTGAATATATGTGCATCTCTACTTGCGAGTGTGTAGGAGGTGATGCAGACGTTGAAGTGATACTTGTCATTCCAGCCTTGTCGTAGCTCCTTTCTTCGCTTCGTGGTACCGTGATAGCTGAGTACTTTGAACCCAGGAAGGAACTTCTTAAACTCCATCTCCCAATTTAGCAACACACTAGTCGGTACAATCTGAGACGGGCGTTAAAACAGGATATCTGATTGCAAGATGGTGCAACGTACAATGAGATGGGGCCCCCAAATCCCACGATCGCAAGCAAGGTAGGCTAACAAGGAGATGGTTTGGATAGTTTTACTGAAAAATGAGTAGAGAAGACAATGAGAATAAGAGTGGCATACCCAAGACCCATTTCGTCCGCCAATATTCCGTTCAAATTATTAGTATGCAAACTTGCTAGCCATTCTAATCCAGAGTGCTGATATGGTCGCAGCACTCCTCGCAATAACAAGGGAGGCTGAATCTTATCTTCTGAATTCCAACTCACTTTTGTAACAGCGAACGGTTGTAAGTAGTCAGGTAGGCGGAAATCTGACGGGAGCTCTGTCTCTTCGCCCTGAGCCTGGTCCACTTCCCCTGTCTGAGAATTCTTGCCGATTTCTGCTGGTTCAACTGGCCTCACAAAGTCACCGCCCTTCTCTATTATTTCCTCTTCCTCCTCCTCCTCCTCCTCCTCCTCCTCTTGCCTTCTTGACATTGTACCTCTCTCCTGGACCTCCTCTTCCTCCTCTTCCTCCTCTTCCTCCTCGACATTCCTTCTCAGGAGACCAATTTTCACGCCTTCGTTCTCCCTGTCCGCTGTTTCTGCCATCAATGGAGCAACAAAATCATTCTGACGTTCCCCTCCTTCCTCTACAACATCATCTATATCCCAATTGGGCTGTTGTATTTCCAGGGTTGAACTATCGTTGATTTCCCTAGACATCTGCTCCACTTCCGTTGCCGGGGATGCACGAAGTTGAAGTGAGGATTCATGGCTGGTCATATCTTTATCGTGCGTTTCGTCAAGTACATCTTCCTCAAATGTTTCAAAGGTATTGGCAGTTGGCCTAACTACAGGTCCAAGCAGGAGC
>Ga0157359_1001052_pt1 | contig 10911 bp, 8 predicted proteins | sample AttcapACBM3_FD_111482 | JGI IMG/M metagenome (GOLD analysis project Ga0157359, IMG submission 111482) | Fungus gardens microbial communities from leaf cutter ant in Botucatu, State of São Paulo, Brazil - Atta capiguara ACBM3 | ecosystem: Host-associated > Fungi > Mycelium > Unclassified ...
CGATGGGGTCTGCAATAAGATTTGTTCGGCGATTTCCGCCGATACGTTCTTAATCGCAACAATCAATTGAATTGCCGAATTTAGGACAACGCTTTTTATTTCTTCCACGCTTTTGCCGCGAAGAAACGGATGCAGGAAGATATCGCCAAACGCGCTGCTGTTCAAGTCGCTGCGGGTTTTACAGACCATCAGACGCTCAAATCCGTTATCGCTGTCATAGGGGCCTTCACAGAAAAATGCCGTTTCTACCGCGATTCGTTTGATCGCCATGAGTACAAATCCGTCCATCGAGGGGCTCTCTATTCGTTTTATTTAAGGAGCGGGCCGTGCGGATCAGGCCAGCGTCATTACCTTTCTCTTTCTGTTCTGCCAGCGCACCTGGCCCTCTCCCCAGGGTTTGAGCTTGTTGAAGCGCTTGATTGCCTGAGGCGCGAAGCCGGGCCTGCAACAGAAATCGAGCAGCCATATCCTGTCTCCCTCATTCCATTCGGAAGGGTGAAGTGGGAACCCCGGATCGCGTTGCAATTGCGTTTCGGTGTCCTCCGTCAGACAGGCCCAGAGAACATAGGCCAGCGGTTGGTCATTGGTGTCGAAAAGAAACTTGATCTGCCCGTGCTGTATGGCAAATATCAAGCGCTCTTGAACGCTTTTTATCGGATGAAGGCTGTAATTTCGGTGATGTAACATGCAGCTCACGGCAAAACCAAGCTGCTCATAGTCTGACCATTGATCTTGGCCGCCGGCGGTTTCTCGAATATAGAGCGTCATGCTGGTTCATTTCTCCTGGAGGGGATGACAAGCGGCTGCCCGCCAAAGGTTTCTTTGGCGAAGGCCACCGCCTTTATCCGCATGTCGGTTAACAGTTGCCGCAAGCGTTGGTCGTCATCACCATTGGCCTCCACCAGAGCCGTGATTTCGTTGAGCATCTGTATTTTCCCGCACTGGGGGCGGGGCCGCAGCCTGAGGCGAGCCTGTTGCGCCATGCCTTTCTGAATAACGGTGGCATCGATTCCCTGGGCGCGGCAGGTTTCGACCAACCAATGATTGACCTGCGAGAAAGCGCGCAGGGTGCTCATAAAACGCGCATCCCGTGAGAAATCGTCATGCGTGGGGACGGGGTGCCCTTGGCTGCAGCGAATCAAGGTCACGACCAAACGTTCCAGCGGCGATTCGTCTCCCGCCATTTCCGCTGAGACATAGAGCTTTCGGCAACGGTGGATAAGCAGCTGCAGGAAACTGTTTGCCAGCCTCTCTAAGGGTTTTAGCGTCTCCGCCGGTGAGAGCAGGTCGATGGGAATGCCCAGTAGCGTCAAATAGCCGCGGCAACAGGCCTGCTGAAAAAAATGCCAGAAATAGGTTTTTACCTGTTGCTGGGCGATGGCAATGAAAGGCCGATCAAACAGGTACTTCCCAAGGTAGAAGCACAGCTCGGATAGGCTGTTCTGAATGATTGCCGGTTCTCTCATCAATTGTGCAAACTTGAGCTGGTATTCGAAATCGTAACGATGATCGCTGGGGAATAAACAGGTTAGCCCGTTAAAATCCAATACCCTACCGTCCATGGTGATGTTGGAGGATGAGGTGGTCAACATCAGGAAGCGGGTGCGGCAAAACGCCATTTGCCGAGCCAGACGTTTGGTGAGCTCATACATCCCCTCAAGGCAGCGGCGCCGCGGATCGCGAGCGGCCTGTTCGCTGAAGCCCGCGGTGGGGACCGGCAAATAGTCCGGCAGGCGGCGAAGCACGGATTTAACCCGTTGAACGTCATGCATGAGCTGCCCTGCATATTCCGCTTTGGGCCGGAAGTAGGGCGTTCGTTCAAAATGTGCCGGGCGGACCAGGGGCTCGCGAACCAGAAGGGCGCGGCGAGAGCGGCCCTTTGTGCGGGTGAAATCCCCATGGGTATAGCTGTCGGTGAGCAAAATCGCGTGGGTGCGCGCGGCGCCATAAGGCAACGTCTGCGCCAGCATTTCGCTCCATAGGGCTTCATAGATCGCCTGTTCGGCGCGCAGTTCGCCATTGGAGTGATACCAATCCGAACCTTGCCCGACCAGCGGATTAGCACCGATTCCTTTCACCTGGTAACGGCCATCAAAACCGCAGCGGGCGCCGCCGCCGTTACGTTGAATACCGCCTCCGCCGTAACGTTCCGCGTGGAAAACTTTGACGGCGCCTGGCGTATCGGGAGTGACCAGATAGCTGCACGCGGCGTGCAGCGCTTCGCCGTCTGCCTTTTCTTCGGCGGACCAAATGAGAGAGGACGTAACCCGGTGTGCCGTGAAAGGCACTAAATTTTCCGCCAGGTCCTTAAGTAAAAAAGAATCGCTCATTGGGTGATGTACTCTATGGTGTAGTTCAGTTCTGATACGGACGTGCGCTGCGCGAAACGAGCAAAAGCGGCGTCCAGATGCCCGGCGATATCGCGCAATGCTTCCGCCCTGGCCATCGCGGGGTGATCGCAGTCGATGTCGATATTTTGTATTCGTCCATGTACATAGGGGCGCCAGGCCTCCAAATCCAACCAGTCTTCTGCGCGCGGCGCTGCTGCCGTGAAGAACAGCAAATTACCGTAGAAGTGGCCGTGTTCCGACTGGCCGACCAGGCGGCGGCTATTAATCACCACGTCAATCAAGCGGTCGAGCGTGCCGTCATCCAGACTGGCCAGGGCGCTGCCGTGTTTTCGCAACAGGGCGATTGTTTCCGCGCGTTGCAGGATCTCGCCTTTCGGCACGACCAGCGAAGGCAATTCTTGATCGAAGGGCAAGGCGATGCCCGCAATGAACAACAGGGCGGCCAGCGCCAGGCTCTCCTCCTCTTCGCCATTGAGCGTTTCAAAAGCGAAGCGTCGCCACAGATCGCTGGGATAGGCATCCATCATCGCCAGCAATTCGACCTGCTGATCTTGTTGCTCTAGGTGGATGGCGACATTGTGGGCGATCATGCCGCCAACCGACCACCCGATGATCCAGTAAGGCCCCTCGGGCTGATGGGCGCGTATGCGCCTGGCATATTCTGCGGCCATTTCATCCATCGTTCGGGTGATATTGCTGCCCGGCGTCAGGCCTTGAGCTTGCAAGCCGACGATTTCACACGGCGTTTTGAGAAAACGCGCCAGGCCGCTGTAACACCAGGCGATGCCACCGGCCGGATGGATGCAAAACAGCGTCGGCAGCGCGTTTTGCGAAGCGCCGGCGCCAGGGCGCAGCAGCAGTGTGGCATCGAGCATATCCGGCGCTGAGTGCTGGCCTTGTTCGGCCAGCGCCCGGGCTGAAGGATGAGCAAAGATGCTGGCGATGGTGATTTGCCAACCCAGGCCGGCGTTAATGCGGGCGGCGACATCAACGGCGCTCAGCGAGTTGCCTCCCAGTTCGAAGAAGTTGGCTTCAGGCGCCACGGCAGGCAGGCGCAGCGCATCGGCAAAATATTCGCACAGCCGTTGCTCCGTCAGGGAGGAGGGAATGCCACCGCCCTGTGATTGCGGGCTTTGCGGAGCGGGCAGCGCTTTTCTATCCAGTTTGCCATTGCGGCTGAGCGGCAGTTCGGAGAGAAACACCAGGCACTGCGGCAGCATGTAGGCAGGGAGATATTCCCGGCAGAGCGCTAGTAAGGCTTTTTCATCGGCCTCGGCGCCGCTGGCCACGACATAGGCGACAATGCGCCCGTCATGCATGTTGGCGCAGGACTGGAGCACCTGCGGATGTCGATTGAGAACCGCGTCAATTTCCTCCAGCTCAATACGCTGCCCGTGTATTTTTATCTGGTGATCCAGCCGCCCCAAATAGTCTATTTCGCCATTCGGGCGCCAGCGCGCCAGGTCTCCCGTGCGGTAAAGGCGCTTGCCGTCCGCCGTGGCGAAAAACCGTTCTGCCGTCAGCTCGGGTTGGCCCGCATAGCCGTCAGCGAGACAAATGCCCTCAATGTGCAATTCCCCTTCGATGCCAATGGGGGTGGTGTTGCCGAAGGGATCCAGCACGTGGATGCGCGTATTCCAAATGGGGCGGCCGATAGGCACGCTGCGCTTCTCGTCGCTGCAGCTCAGCGCGTGGTAAGTGACATCAATGGCGGCCTCCGTCGGGCCGTAAAGATTATGCAAAGGCGCCGTCAGCAATGTCCGCTGCCGTTGGGCCAGCTCCGGCGACAAGGCTTCCCCGCTGGCGAATACCCTGAGCAGCGGCAGCGGTTCGGGCCTGCGTTCGACGGCGTCGAGAAACAGCGCCAGCATCGATGGAACAAAGTGCAGCGTTGTGATGCGATGCTGCACGATGCAATTCAGCAGGTACGCCGGATCGGTATGGCCGCCGGGCCGCGCCATCACCAAGGTTGCGCCCCCGATCAGCGGCCAGAAAAACTCCCAAATCGACACATCAAAGGTGGCCGGCGTTTTCTGCAGCACGCGATCCTGCGTTCCGAGAGGATATTCGGCCTGCATCCATTGCAGGCGATTGGCCAAGGCAAGATGGCTCACGATCACCCCTTTTGGGGCGCCGCTGGAACCGGAGGTGAACAGAATATAAGCCGGATCTGCGCCGCTTTGCCGCGTGACGAGCGGCAATGCCGCGTCGCCCTGATGGGCGGCTAGTGAGTACAGCGCGGCGAGATCGAGCCGGGGAACGCTGTCCGGCAACCTGTCGTCATCGGCGCGATCGGCTATCAGCAATGCCGCATTGGCTTGCTCGAGCATCTTTTGCTGTCGCCGCGTCGGCAGTTCGGGCGACAGCGGCAATAGCGTGGCGCCAGCACGCATAATGGCCAGCAGAACCACTTCTAAGGCTACGCTGCGTTCAAGTGTGACGGCGATCACCTGGCCGCGAGCGCCTTGCAGATGGCGTTCAAGGGCATGCGCGCACCGCCGTGAGCGCAGTTCCAGCGCCGAATAGCTCAGCCGTTCGTTTTCGTCGAGCACGGCTAGCTGATGCGGAGTGGCTTGAGCCTGTTTGAGGAACAGGCCGAGGATCGTGTTGGCGGGTAACGGCTGGGCGGTGTCGTTCCATTGCGCGATTAACGCCAGTTCCGCCGGTGCTGGCAGCGTCAGTTGTTGCAGCGGAAGGGTCGGCGCCGCAACCAACTGCATGATCCAATGCAACAGCCGCCGCATATGCAATTGCAGCTCTGCGTGATGATGGCGCGCGGCATTGGCGATAAGACGCAGGCGGCGCGGTTGCAGGTCCGTATCCAGTTCCAGGTGGAGGTTAAGATCGCGTACGGGGCCGGTGGCGATATGTTTGACCGTGGCGCTTAGCTCCGCAAAATCGAGCGTCGCAGGCGGAGGCAAGATGTTCAGTTCGATGCCGTAAAGGGGCAGAGTATCGCCTACCCTGCCGATGGCTCGGCCGATCCATTCTCCGCGGTAGCGCTGGTGCGCGAGCAGCTCGCGCCGGCTGCGGGCGACGGTGGCGCAAACGTCGCGAAAGTGCGCGTGTTGCGGCAAATCCAGCAGAAGCGGCAGGATATTGCTGCGTGTGACCGCCGCCTGGGCGCCATAAGTATCAAGCCGCCCCATGCAGGGCAGGCCGAACAACAGTTGCCGCTCGCCCGACTGACAGCGGGAGAAATAGCTGGCGAACGCGCTGAGCAAGATGTCGGATAACGCGATCCCGCTGCTTTGGTAGAAGCTGCCCAGGGCTAGCGCCAGCTCGGTATCGATAACGGTCTCGACTTCCAACGTGTGCTCGGCCATGGCTTGCGCTGGCGCACCCAGAAAGGTCGGCGCAGGCAACTGCGCGCAGCGCTGCATCCAGTAGCGGTGATCGTCCGCATATTGCGCGCTCTGCCTGTAGAGGACGTCGTCCTGGCAGAGCGTGGTCAGTTTGACAAAGCGGCTGGGGAGAGGCGGCGTTCCTTGCAACAGCGCTCGGTAATGCTCCCCCGCACGGCGGTGGAGCAGGGAATAGGCGTAGGCGTCGAAAGCGATATGGTGTATTCGGGAAAACCATATCGCTTCGCGTTCATTCAAAACATACAGCTGATGTTCATGAAGATGTAAATTCTCCGGTCCCTGTTCCCGTTGCGTTATCTGTTCCATCGCGCGCCAGGCGAGCGCCTCCGGGTCTGCGTGATGGCTGAGATCGCAGACGGTCACGCGGCCAGCAGGCTGGCGGAGGCCGAAAGACGGAGTGCCATCGATATCGAGGAAACGGTGGTTGAGCACCTCAATATCCTGCAGAGCCAGTTCGATGGCGTTGAGCAATAATGTCCGATTAATTTCACCGTGCAGGCGCAGGGCTTGCGCCGTCGCATAGAGTTTGGAAGAGTGGCTCGCTTGCGATGCGTACCATACGCCCTGCTGGGTGTCCGCCAGGGGGGTATTATTAAGGGATGAATCATTCATTTTTTCTCTGGCTCCTGTTCTGGAGTGGTACTCAAGTGCCTTGTCACCAGGCTTTCCATTTTCTTTTGGCCTGCAAAATCAAATCAATATCTCTGTGTAATTGATATTCAGTGCTTTGGGTTTTTCACCTAGCGCGATTTCATTCAATGAATGCCCTGCGCTCTTCGTTGGCGACAATGACCGGCGGGGGAAATTGCTTTGCCCTTATCGCCAAGGTCATCGCAAAATCTTCTGCCGCGTTTCGTCGGGTATACCGCAATAAATTAAGTAGCTATCATTTTTTAATCGCTATTGGGCCGCACCCCGGCGGCGACGCGCGGCTTGCTTTTCGCCGGCTCTCTGTTGCGCCCGGCATTATTTTCCCTTTGTCGCTGCGCGAATGGCCGGCAGCACAAACAGTGAGGCGATAAAGCTGATGAATACGCCATAAGCGATACTGATCATCTGCATTTTTTCGCTGACCATCATGGGGAACACCAGCTCATGCGCGTGGCCAAACGTGGTGAACGTGATGCCGTTGAACAGCAACATGCTCAACAAGGCGCCAATGGAAGAGCCTGCCAGGCCCAGCAAGAGGGTTTGGCAGAGATAAGACACATCAATAACCCTGCCGAATCCCAGCAGCAGCGTTATTGCCAGCTGGTCTTGTTGGTTGGCAATGAGCGATTCACACAGCGCGATGATGCCCGCAGTCACCGACACCCCCGCCAGCAATGAAAATAACAGGCCGAACCACAGCAGCACCTGGCCCAACCCTTCGCTGCTGCCGGCATAGTAGGTTCGGCTGTCGCTAATGGCGACTCGGTCATTGAGCGTCCCCTGGATGGCTTGTTGCAGTTGCTCGACAGAGGTGACATTGCTGGTCAATGCCACCAGGTTGTAATCGAGTCCCGCGCCCCAGCTGGTGCGGATATGTTCCAGATCGGCCATGAACTCGGACTGCCGCGGCGAACCGCCGGTGGTAAATTCACCGACGATTTTCCAATCGCGGTCGTGCAGGCGTATGGTCTCGCCCACGTGGAACGCCGGATAATGCCGCGCCAATGACGCGCCGACGACGAGCTCATTTTGCCCCGGCTGAAATGCTCTGCCGCGGGTGAGGGTGACCAGCGGTTGCCCGTTGTTCGCGTTCATCAGCGTGAATGCCGCCGGCGTTACGCCGCGCACCAGATACTCTTTCTCCACGTTGTCTGGGCGGAGCCGCACCAGGACAACCCACTCCGGCGAAGCCGCAACAAGGCCGGGCAAGCGCGAAAGTTGCGCCGCCTGCGTTCGCGTTATCGTGCTGGTCAGTTCGGAAGAGGAGTCTTTGCTTTGCGCAAAATACAGGCCGGGTTCCGCACTCGACTCCAGCGCGCCGATCAGCCCTGCGCGCAGTGAAAATAACGATGTCACAATGACCGCGAGAAAAATGAAGCTGGATAGAATCGCGGTGAAATAAAGCGGCCGCCGCCACAGGTTGCGTAATCCAATGCCCAGCAATATCCCGAGCTGGTGGATTTTCGAGGATGAACGCGGGTTCATTTTCTCTCCTCCTGCAGGCGAGCGATTTGCAAGAGGGAGGGCAATGCGCAGACCAGGGATAAAATAAAGACCAGCAGGAGGCCGATGGCATAATCCTGGAAATGCGGCTCAACGGCGTTTAATACGGCGGGGAACAGCGTCGGCAACAGCAGAATAAAAATAACCGACAACACTATGCCCACGATGGCGCCCGCCAAGGTGATGGCGCCGAGTTGCACGGCAACCGCTTTAATCAACTGTGATTTGCGAAAACCCAGATAATTAAGGGTGCGGTAGTCGCTCAAGGCTTTATGCGTCATGACATAGAAGTTGTTGCTGAGCAGCAGCGCCAATAACAGGCACAGCGCCAGATTGACCCAAAAAATCACGCGATGGAAATCGAACAATTTACTCATAAACAATTTTATATGCATGCGTACGGGGGCTGTCTGCGTGGTGCCGCGCAACCGCTCCGCGCCAAACAGGGCATCAATCTGCCGGGAGAGGTTCTCGGCAGACATGCCGGGTTTAGGGGTCGCCATAAAAAAACTCACCAGCCGCTTGCCATTTTGTCTCACGCTGTCGAGGTAGTCATAATGCATCCAGACCGCGGGAGGGGTGTCGGTTTGGGTTTCTTCAACGATGCCAGTAATGTAAAGATCGAGAATGGGGTTAGGCGCGAGCTTCCAAATCGCGGATGAAAGCGGCAGCCGATCGCCCGCTTTTAAGCGATATTGCGCCGCAAAACGGCTGTCGACCAGCACGCCTTGCCGGTCATTCTGCCAACGCTCCAGTAAGCCCGGCGCTATTTTTAAAGAGGGGATCATGGCGAAGTAGTGTTGGTCTTCTACCGCGATAGCGGGCACGAACCATCCGGGGTGGCGATAGTAAGCACCGACCCAAACTCCCCAGCTCAGCCGATCCAACGCCGGCAGTTGACTCATTTTCTGATGATAAAACTGCGGCAGCAGCATTTGGGAACTGAGTGCATTCAGCACCAGTAGCCGGTTGTCTGCGCCGGGCGGATCGCTTGCCTTTAAGCTGAAGGCGCGATCAAAGGTCAGCATGAGCAGCAGCAACATGACGCCGCTGGCGATAAACAGCAGGATCATGATAAATCTTCTCGACTGCTCAGTGGCGGAGCGCCACAACCAGAGGTAAAACACGGCTCTCATGGCATATCCCTACGGATCAGCTTGCCGTCCCTGAGTTGGAATTGGCGCTGTGCCCGCGCGGCGACCTGAATATCATGCGTCACGACGATGATAGCCTTGCCCTGCTCCCGGCTCAGTAGCGTCATAATATCCATAATTTCCTCCCCCGCCTCCTGGCTGAGATCGCCGGTAGGCTCATCGCACAGCAGCAGATCCGGATTAGTGACTATCGCACGCGCAATGGCCACGCGTTGGCGCTCTCCTCCGGAGAGTTCATCCGGCAAGTGGCGGCGCCGGTGTTCCATCTGAACCAGCTCCAGCGCGGCGTCGACGCGTTGCCGGCGCTGTTTGGCGTCCATATGCCAAAGGTGCAGGGGGAGGGCGACATTCTCTTCGGCGCTGAGCACGGGCAACAGGTTATAAAACTGAAAGACGAAGCCAATATGGCGGGCTCGCAGCGAGGTGCGTTCTTCAGGTCGCAGCCGATGCAGCGAATGCCCTTGCAAAAATACCTCGCCCCGATCGCAGACATTAACGCCGGAGATCAGATTGAGCAGCGTCGATTTCCCTGAGCCGGATGGCCCCATGATGCTGACCATCTCGCCGCCGTGCAGGCTAAAATCAAGATCGTGCAATACCGTGATGTGCTCGCGCCCTTTTTTATAGTCTTTGCCGGCCTGTTGCAGTTGTACGACCGGATCGCTCGGCGCGGTTGCCGTTTTATTCATAAAAATCTACCTGAATTGACATATTATGTTTCAGCCAGGGCTGTTGCTGAGCGAGCTTGATAATGACTAAAACCGCCGCGCGTTGCTCATCCACCACCGAAGAGATAAGGCTGACGGTGCCTGAGATCTGTCGATCGGGGAGGCCATCCGGCTTGATTGTCACTCGTTGTTGGGGCGCGACTTTCGCCAGCTGGCTTTCGGGCAGCCAAACTTCGGCATCAAAATCATCCAAACCGACAATGGTGGCGATCCCCGTGCGGGTGAAACCGCCGCCGGCGGAAATGGGCGAGACCGTTTCCCCCGGGGAGGCGTCTAACGACACCACCTGGCCGTCGAAGGGCGCGCGGATAATCGTACGCAACAGGTCGATTTCACTGGCTTTTATCTGCCAGCCCACTTGTTGTAATTCTGCCTGATATTGGCGGCGCTGCGCCTCGAACGAATCCAACTCCGCTTTGGCGCTATCGACATCATCCTGGCTCACATAGTTGAGCGGCAACAAACGGTTCAATCGCTGCAGCTGATTGCGCGCGCGCGGCAGGCGGGACTCTGTCTGCGCGAGTTTGCCCGCCGCGATTTGCTGGCTGGCCTGGAGCGACGCAAGCTGCGCTCTTAGCGAACGCCCGTCGAGTGATGCCAATCGCTCGCCTTTTTTTACCTTGTCCCCGCGTTGCACATAAATCTCTTGCACCGTTCCCGTAATCTCTGCCGAAACGGTGGAGAGGCGCGAGGCCTTGATGAATCCTGCGGCCGTGACTGCAGATGCGGCCGCCGCAGGGGGCGCTGGCTCGACAGGTGCTGCGGTGTTGGCCTGAGGCTCGGCGGCGCTGGCGCGCTCGGCCGCTGCTGGCTGGGTAAACCATGCCCTGCCGGCAACGAGACCTAAGGCTAACGCCAGCGCAATCGCTCCGACGAGCGCTGCTTTGCGCCATGGCCGCCCGCGCGGCGGAGTATGAGGCGAGTTCAGCAGGTGCAACGCCTGCTGGCGGGCGGCGTTGCGCGGTGCCTCTGAAGATGGGGAACGCATAGGTGCTTAACGATCCCCTACTGTCAGACGCAAGATCACACCAATGAAGAGCAGAGCGGCTCCCGAAGCGTAAAGTGGGAACCAGCGCGCCCACCAGTTGGTGGAGAACAATGACGCACCGTTGGCGTTGCTCGCCGTGTAGCTACTGTAGATATTGAGGGCCAGGGCGAC
>Ga0157359_1001053_pt1 | contig 10910 bp, 14 predicted proteins | sample AttcapACBM3_FD_111482 | JGI IMG/M metagenome (GOLD analysis project Ga0157359, IMG submission 111482) | Fungus gardens microbial communities from leaf cutter ant in Botucatu, State of São Paulo, Brazil - Atta capiguara ACBM3 | ecosystem: Host-associated > Fungi > Mycelium > Unclassified ...
AATGGTGGACGAGTTGATCTTACTACTGGATGATTATTCAGAAGATGTGCGCCCGTATCTTCAGTATACACGTGCCCTTCTCGCCTACAGACAGTCATCCCCAGATGCCGATGATATCGCTAAAGCAGCTATTAGCTCTAATAAACACATCCCAGGCTTGTTATCGAAGTGCAGATTGCAACCTAAGTCTAACAGTGGATATATTACGTTAGGTGGAATAGACGAAGCCATTGACTATGTAAACCATAATATAAAACCATGGATAAGAATTTTTGGAGCAATAGAGTGGATTAATAAATTATAATGCGATGAATAGAAATAATTCATCTAAAAATAATCTATTAATACTAGTTCATCATACAGTGGTTAAATGAAGTAAGCATCATGAATGCATCTGGTTATTTTTATGATTTGTGTCCGAAATGCAATGAGATAAGTAAGTTAGATGGCAGACTTCGGACGGATTAATAATCGTACATTTTTACCACGATATTCAACATGGTTTTGAAATTGAAAACCAAATCGCTCAGCTAAATAATTTGATCGTTGATTTTCTTCTGCAATAATACAGCATACTGGTGAGGTGAATGACTGGTCAGCCCAACCTAAAATTGCCGCCAATGCTTCATTAGCGTAACCCTTTCCACGCATTTCCGCGATGATTGACCATCCTGCTTCTGGATATGTTAATGCCGGTACGATATTGCGATGAGCATCCTGAAATCCAAACGCGCCAATATAGCGACAGGTTATTTTTTCAAAAACAGCCCAGTAGCCATAACCTAATGCTTGCCAGTGACCGATATAACGTAACAAACGTGTCCATACAGCTTCTGATGTGGGAACGTCTCCACCATTTAGCTTAACCATTTCTGGATCAGTCCAGCATGTCTGAAGAGCAGGAAAATCTTCCAGTGTGAAATGCTTTAGTATTAAGCGGTCTGTCTCTAGCTGAGGAGCTTGCTGCAAAATCATTATTTTTCCTTCGATATACCAGAAAACAGAAACTTGAGCATTATTTATGCTGATAAAGATCCCAGCGATTACCATAAAGATCTTCAAATACGACCACCGTACCGTACTCTTCTTCGCGAGGTTCCTCTGAGAACTTAACGCCTTTTAGTTTCATCGCATTATAGTCGCGCCAAAAATCATCTGTCTGAAGAAAAAGGAACACCCTGCCACCACATTGATTGCCGATAAAACTTTCTTGTCTTTCATTTGAGGCTCGCGCAAGAAGAAGATTACAATCGCTTTCCACATTAGGTGTTACGACAACCCAACGTTTCCCCGGCTGTGGTGTATCTTCAACGAGGGTAAAGCCCAGCTTATCGGTGTAATACTCAATGGCTCGATCGTAGTCATCAACCACCATGGCCACATACCCCATGCATCGCTTCTGCGTCCTCATTTATGCCCTCACTAAGTTTTATCACTCGTAGTATCCATAACACACTACTAACATAAATAATTCTTATTTATCAACTGAAAACTTAGAGCCAAGTAGAAAACCACATCACCGAATAAATGGCACGAAGTTATACGTTATTACCTTTCTGGTAAAAATTGCGTACAATAAATACACATGTGAACCACACATGTAAAAAAACAGGGATATACCATGATTCGCCAGAAAAAAAACGGCAGCGTAACTCTGGAACCCGCGCTTTTGTGTCAGAATCGTGACGCAGAGATCAATTTGTCTGCCACGTTAACCACAGATCTAAAACACGAAATACGTGAATCTCAATCTGAGATCTGGAAACGTAACAATCGTGAGGCAATCAAGGAACTCAACCGTATTACAAACGAACACGGCTTGCTCTCTGACGATTACAGGACATTTTGATTATGCAACCTCAATAACAGCCACCGCTGGACTTATCCTTATTTTTTTGGATGTTTCGAAGCGATGACTCTCACGTGGAAAAAACTATAGGAGATGCAGAACGATGGTCAGAAAAACCCTGTCACAAATTCATGACGAGTTTATGCGAGATCCAGAGTATCGCGCTGCTTATGAGGGTGATCTCCATACAGAAGAACTCCCTATGAATACCGAATTCGAAACCACTGAACAGGAAACCGAATACACCCTCTGGTTGCGTGCCAAAGTGGCCACCAGCCGGGCTGATCCGCGCCCAGCTATTCCTCACGACGAAGTGGAACGTCGCATGACGGAACGTTTCGCCAGATTACGTGAGAAAGCAGGCAAATCCTGATGCGACATTAATCGCTGCATTTTCTTCTACATCGGGATTCAGTAATGCCACCAACCGGGTAATCATTGGCATTTATACCTATGGCAACCTTACCCATAAAATACTCAATATCTTCAATAATCGCTTGTCTTTCTAAACTAGAGAATGATCAAAAACTCCGATATTCATCAGAAAAACATCCTATCTCTTCGCCTAAAGCATTTAGCGCAGCGATAGCTCCCGCATTCGCTTCACGCCACTGCAAAGCAGCACGCTTTTTAAACTCAATATCAAGAGCCGCAGCCAGAGTTTCGCTCATGTTTATATCCGCTTCTCTCGCACTTTCCAGAAGATCACGTTCAAGAGTGACAGTCACATGTTGAGTATTATGTTTGGCCACCATTATAGAATCTCCCGTTGAATGGATAAGTACTTATTACACTTATCACTCTGATAAAAAATAGTTTTCCCAAACTCATCCGGACACTATCGCTACCAGAAAATCAATAAAAGCCCGAACCTTACTGGATACGGTCTTTTTACGGGGATACACCGCCCAGACAAATCCTTCCTGCTGTGCCGGATGAAAATAGTGCTCCGGATAAACCGGATGCAATGTTTCTGCGCAGGAAGAATGCTGTAATAACCATCCGGGAATCAATCCGGTCAGTTCAGGGTTAGCCAGGCAGGCCTGCATAATAGCCTGTTCATCATTGAATAGCAGACCGTCCGGATGAATTTGGCAATCCCCCAGCATCTTTCCCTTCCCATCGGTGATATACCACTCTCTCCCCGGCGCCATATCCAGACGATACTCAGGGATAGATTCCGGGGTACCCAACGGTTTGACGGAACAAGCAAGGTAACGATGAGGCATCAACTTTCTGGCCATCAGAGAAGAATCTGTCAGTACACCTGTCACAACAGCCAGATCCAGCTGTTCAGCAATAAGGTCTGGTGTAGTCAATGTACTAATCAGATGTATCGTAATTTCCGGATTTTCACGCCGGAATTTCGCCAGATGGGGAAGAATAAAGACAGAAGAAAATGCAGGGCTGGCAGCAATACGAATCACACCACGTGGAGCGCGGTTCAGAGCAATAGCGGACTCTCTTGCTTCTTCAAGATTTTCCAGAACACCAATCACATGCTTATAAAAAGTACGTCCCCCTTCGGTCAGGGTCATATTTCTGGTGGTGCGGTTAAACAATGCGATCCCTAAATCTGCTTCCAGATCCGCAATATGGCGGGAAACAGTGGAAGGTTTAATATCAAAATCACGGGCAACACGTGAAAAATTACCGACTTCGGTCAGGCGCACAAAGGTTTTAAGTGCATTAAGGTAGTTCACTGTAGTCTGCTCCGTGAAATGATCATGCTAATCATAGCATTGGCAAAAAACACCGTAAATTATTGTTCCTGAGTGATTATTTTATTCATTGAGCAAAAAAAATTGTACCTTCCAGTCGATAAGTACCAATCATACCCACCCTCATTGCATCACAGCTAAACATACCTTTCAGTGGTCAATCCACCATTTTAAGCAAAACTGTTTCCCATTTTAGGGCTTGCGGAGTCCCACTGCCTTTATCTAAGTTAAATCTTATAACAAGTACAAATCGGAGATACATCGCATGCTGGACAAAACAACGATTACCCCTGAAACCCTCACTGAAAACGCTGAGTACTTTGAATACACCAAAGCGGCTGACCCTATTGGTTCTGGCGTAATCAGTCTGGTTCCTTATCATTCATTTTTCCCTGAGCTTTATGCTGAGGGTGAATCACGTGTTATCCCTCTTGATTTGTCTCAGGAACTGGCAAGTGCTGTTCCTGCAACAGGTCCGGGTCTGCTGGCAAACTTTGTTAAAGTAAATGCCAAAGACAGCATTAAGCTGGCTCCACTGGCAACCTCTCAGATTTTTTATGCCATCAAAGGTACAGGTACTGTTACCCAGGGTCGTTACAATGTTCCATTCACACAGGGTGCATTTTTCGCCTTACCTGGTGGTGAAGAACTGACTATCGAAGCTGATTCTGATACTGCTCTGTACTATGTTAACGATGCACCACTGCTGAATTATTTGGGTGCGACGTCTGTATCTCCACGCTTCACCCCGACGCTGTACCCTGCAGCAACGGCAGATGCAGAGCTGATGAAAGCGGCTAACGAAAAAGATGCTGCTAACCGTAACCGTATCTCTATTCTGCTGGCAAACAGCAACTTCCCGAAAACTCGTACCGTAACTCACGTGCTGTGGGCAATGTACGGATTATTACCGGCAGGTGCTGTGCAGAAAGCGCACCGTCATCAGTCCATCGCGCTCGACTTTATCGTGGATGCGCCTGAAGGTTGTTATACGCTGGTAGGTAAACATGTTGATGAGAACGGACAAATTATTGATCCGGTTCGCGTTGACTGGGTATCCGGAATGGCATTCGTAACGCCTCCAGGATACTGGCATGCACACTTCAATGAATCCGATACACCAGCAAGACTGCTTCCAATTCAGGATGCCGGTCTGCAAACCTGGTTGCGTGCGTTGGATATTCGTTTTACCCGTTAATTACGACTAATTCATAACCTGACTATCTGACGCTATGTATTCACTACGTATCATAGCGTCAGAATCAACAAATCTTCCCGCCCCCTGAACCAGGAATATCTAACCAACAGGCATACTGACCTTAGGTATTAAAAGCGTCTTGTTTCATCTCTTGTTCTGCCCGACTAATACTTAGACGTTTGGCAACGAGTCGCCACTGTTTCACAGCATATAACACTTCGTCATAAATTTTAGCTGCTTCATTCTGTGATAAACGGAAGAAGTCTTTGACGTCGAATGCCAGTTGATAATCAAGCACATTATCAGTATCGGTAATATTAAGATGAAGACCACGCTTGCCTACAATAGGGTTCAAGTCATAAGCTGGTGACAACTTCCAGCCTTGATTCGTAAGCAAAAAACCATGATTTCGTAAGTGATCATCTGTGTTAGATACTGCAATATTAAATATAATTCTGCGCCACAACTGCGCTAAATCTGTTTCAGTTTGGGAACCTTGAGTGGAGATAAATTCAGCAATATCTAAATAACTGGCTCCCTGCGACAATTCACCATCATAGTATTGGAGCTGCGTCATTGCTGATGAGAAATGCAGTCGTTTTTGACCTTCGCGATCAAAACGTTTGGTTAAAAATGTATGATATTGCGATGAAAACTTCCTGATCTCACTGGGATACATATCCACTCCGGCTGCCAGTGCAAGCTCATAGCAAACCATCTCCCATGCTCCTACATCGTGAGTGTCGTTTAGGTTAGGAAACTTCGCTATCCATAAATGATTGTATTCATCGATTACACAAGCTTTAGGCCTTGCTCCCCCTAATGATGAACCCGGTGAAATCAACATTTTCAACCAGTGATAATATTCATCGCTATCGATATCACCATCTTTTTCGATTTGTATGGCTGCATACTCTAATTCCCGTAACGATGCCATCGGCGGTGCTGCGAATTCTGCATTGTTATCAAGAAATGGACGACTAAAGAAATCTTCTGTCCCTGCATGCTTAAAGCGAATACCACCCATCCGGTAAGAATCATGTACACCAAGTAAGTAATCCAGTTCGGTCAATCGACTTGTGCTACGAATACCTTTGCGAACTTCAATGGCAGCCCGGCGTTGCATAAGAATACGGCCCCATCGATCCGGGGATGAATCTAAAAAAGCCCGAAAATTTTTGTCAGCGACATCATTATAGAGCTCACCTGAATGCAACAGCAGCATCGGATCAATTTGCAGACGGAAAGGCGATTTTAAAAATGCCTTATCATAGGAAAAGCTAAAAATGCCTCCCCGGCTCGAGTCACTAAACGCAAGATAACCAAGTAACAATGGCGCTTCTATCGGAGACCAATCTGCATATACCTCAATGATTTCACGACTCACTTTAAACCTTCCAGTAGTTTGATGTTTTGCAGCTTAATACCGACTTCATCATGAGCTGCCATTTCAGCAAAATTATTCTCCATCCCTAACACAGCCATGACCTTCAGATACGTTCCGAGGGCAACACCAGGATCGCCTGCAAAGACTTTATTCACTGTTTTATGATCAAAACCAGTCCGTTCACATAGAAGTTTTTTAGTAAACCCTCGACGCTTCATTGCCAGCAATAAATCTTCACCAAAATGAGTGAGAATTCTACGCTGTTTAGGAAACAGCACATTGTGTAAATCTCGTTTCGCCACAATACCACCTTACGGGACTATATTCCCATTTTTGTCATATTAATGGGAATATAGTCCCATACTGAAAATCACACAACTACAATCAATGGGACTATATTCCCAAAAATCACATAAAACCGGTAATATTATCCCATTTTCATCCCCATACTCCTGCACAGGAAGTACCCATTCTGAAAAATCTTCCCAAACCCTGCACCAGACAACATTATGAGTAAAAACCAGATGTTATGCTGATCCCAGTCAATCACAACAACACTTTAAGGATGGCAGATGAAACAACGTATATTTGGCCGGTCGGGCAAACAGGTTTCAGAAGTGGGCTTTGGTGCCTGGGCGATTGGTGGTACCTGGGGTGAAGTTTCTCTCGAAGATGCTAAAACCGCCCTGAATGCCGCACTGGACACCGGCGTAACCTTTATTGATACCGCAGACAGTTACGGTGATGGTCGTTCAGAAAAAATTATCGCTGAAGTGTTGAAAGAACGCGGTGGCGAACGTCCATTTATTGCGACCAAAATTGGCAGAAGACTTTCTCCACATGTTGCTTCCGGTTATACCCGTGAAAATCTTAACGCCTTTGTGGAACGTTCCCTGAATAATCTGCAAACCGATTCTCTTGATCTGGTTCAGTTGCACTGCCCGCCACCAGAGTTGTATTACTCCCCGGAACTGTTTGAAATTATGGATGACATGGTTCAGGCAGGTAAAATTCAGCGTTATGGTGTTTCTGTTGAGAAAGTGGAAGAAGCATTAAAAGCTATCGCCTTCCCAAATGTGTCATCCATCCAGATTATCTACAATATCTTCCGCCAGCGTCCCGCCGAACTGTTCTTCCAGGAAGCGAAAAAACACGATGTAGCCGTGATTGCTCGCGTTCCTTTAGCATCCGGCCTGCTAACCGGCAAAATGAGCAAAGATTCGGTGTTTGATAAAGAAGATCACCGTACTTTTAACCGTAATGGTGAGGCCTTCGATAAAGGTGAAACCTTCTCCGGTGTACCGTTCGATGTGGCATTGGACGCGGTGGAAGATATCAGAAAATATGTGCCCGGCGATGTGACAATGGCGATGTTCGCCCTGCACTGGATCCTGATGAACGATGCGGTGAGCGTGGTTATTCCTGGGGCTAAAAATAAAACTCAGGCCGAAGCCAACGCCCGTGCCAGTGATATTGCTGCATTAACACCAGACACAATGGCAGCACTGAAAGAAATCTATCAGAACAAGATTGCACCGTGGGTGCATCAACGCTGGTAATACTCCCGTCCGTTCTGACCCAGGCATGGATGCCTGGTCAACATATTGCAATCACCGGATAGAGAAACCGCACAATCAATCAGCTTCCCTTTCCCCTTCCCCGCATAATTTTTATCAGATGCCCGTTAACAGAAAATCTGAAGTGTTACTCCTTTAGCCACACATCTTTCTGGATTGCTTCCAGCATCTTTCTCAGCACAACCAGACAGTCTTCCTCCGCTTATTCGCCTTTGTTTCAGGCCCCTTTCAGTCACGGTATTCAAAACATACACACCGACAAAATGGCCTCAGCATTTTGTTAGCCAGATCACAATTATCGCACTTATTGTTAATCTGATAATAATCACATTGGTTACTATTACCTCATCGAAAGCAAACACGCTTTCACTCAAACAAAGGATGAATACCATGAAAACTATCAAAGCTATGTCTGTCGCCGCTGTTGCCGCTCTTTCTATGATGTCTGCCGCTACCTTCGCACAGAGTGTTTCCGTAACTGCCGGTACTCTGGATAGCGCAGAAGCGAAAATCGCTGCACAGGCTCAGAAACATAACGCTCAGTACAAAATTGTCGAAGCTAATACCAACAATCGTGTACACATGACCGCTGAACTGTACAAATAATGGATGGTAAGCAAAAGGAAGTGCCGTAAGAGGTCGACAACAGGCGGCATTTTTCGCATTTGAAGCCACGATAAAGGCTTTGTTATATGTACTGTTATGATACTATCAAGGAGGATGGGTCTTCACCGACCAGACTGCAATGAACGATTTCTGGGGATTAATTCCACAATTAGATTTGATTCGAAAAATAAGCAAACACTGCCTCTTCCAACAGATTATTGCAACTTTTCAGAAAAAAAAACCTCAAAAAAATAGAAATCCATTTGATGTGTTAGAATAAAGATATTTTCCATTAGAATAATTAATATCATTAAAATTCAAGGTGATAACTGTGGATAACTCACATAAAAATTATACAATTGAGGATATAGCCAAAAAGGCAAATGTCACGAATATCACTGTATCCAGAGCTTTTAATAAACCAAATATGGTTAAGGCAGAAACCAGGGACAAGATCCATGCAATCGCAAGGGAGTTGAATTATGTTCCCAATGCATTTGCCCAAGGTTTGAAAAAAAGCAGTAGCCAAATTATTGGTATTGTCACCAGTAGTATGTACAATCCATTCTATTCTGAATTGATAAAAACCGTATCACGTATAGCAAGAATGAACGGTTATCAAATTATGCTCTTTGATTCAGATGGTAGTGTAGAAGCTGAAAATGAAGCGCTCCAGACGCTATTTAGTTATAAGGCCAGGGGGATTTTATTATCTGCCGTTCGTGATGATAAAGATTATCAACCAGATTATGTAGAAATAGCTGAGCTATACAACATCCCATTGATTCTCATTGACCGTGATTTATACAACAAAAATCTTAATGGTGTATTTCTCGACAATGAAAACATAGGAAGATTAACAGGTGAGTTCCTGGCAAAACAACCATGGGAGAGAATATTAATTCTTGCTGGCCCTGAAAACTCTGAGATTACCTTATCCAGGATATCCGGGATAAGAAACCATTTAAATGAAAACAGGATAACCATTATTAATGGAGACTATGATTTTCTTTCTCAGGCAGAAGAAGTAAAGAAATATTTATCCTCAATGGAAAACAAACCAGATTGTATCATTGGTTTAAATGGTCCAATTACATTAGGTGCAATATCCATCTGTCATCAACTTGGCATTTATGATGACACCATTTTTTTTGCAGTTGATGAACCACCAAAATCCAGTGACTATGGAATAAATATCCCTGGAGTATATCATGATACAAAAAAACTTGGTGAAATTGCTGCAGAAATCTTGTTTGAAATGATAAAAACACCTCAGAAAAAACGGACAAGTAAACGTCTTTTTTTTACGGGTGTATTACGAGATTTTTAAAAAAAGCGGGAAAATTTCCCGCTACTTAATTAGTATTTATTGACCATATGTTGCATTTTTTCCATGTTTTCTAAAAAAATGCTTATTAAGCAAAGATTGCTGCATTGATCCTATATCAGGAGAAAGCTGTATTGTTGCTGTTGCCATTGCAGCAACTTCTTCGATAACCACAGCATTGTGAACCGCATCAATTGCATTTTTTCCCCATGCAAAAGGACCATGAGAAAAGACCAAGACCCCAGGTACATGTTGGGGATCTAAATTATTATTCCGGAATTTCTCGATAATAACATTCCCGGTTTCAAGCTCATAACTTCGACCAATCTCATCGTCCGTCATTGGCCGAGTACAAGGAATTTCACCATAAAAATAATCTGCATGTGTTGTCCCCAAAGCTGGAATTGAGCGGCCTGCCTGTGCCCAAATAGTGGCATTACGACTGTGAGTATGAACCACTCCTCCAATTTCAGGAAAAGCCCGATACAATGCTGTATGTGTATCAGTATCTGAAGATGGCTTCCGTTTCCCCTCAACAACATTTCCTTTAAGATCAATGACAACTAGATCATCAATAGTCATCTCTTTATAAGCTACACCTGACGGCTTTATAACAATTAATCCTTTTTCTCGGTCAATAGCAGAGACATTACCCCACGTGAAAGTAACCAAATCATATACAGGTAAACTTAGATTCGCAGCCAATACTTCTTTTTTTAGTTCAGTTAACATATGAAACCTCCAGCTCTCATCTGTTGCTCGATCCACGCTTTTGCCTGACGGATTCTTTCTTCGTCTTTATTATCATTACAGGTCCACATCTCTATTAAAAACGGACCATTATAATTAAGCTCTTTAAATATCGAAAATGCATATTTGAAATCCACACATCCTTCTCCAAATGGGACATCACGAAATTTACCTGGACAATTTGGAGTAACTGAAATTGTATCTTTAAGATGAATTGCCGTAATTTTATTAAAATAATTTTTCAGTTCATAAGCAACATCATTTCCCCATGCACTCAAATTTCCGATATCTGGATAAACGGTAAACCAAGGACTATCTATTTGCTCATCTAATATTTTCCATTTGGTAATACTGTTGATGAATGTTGTATCCATAATTTCAACAGATAGCATTACCTGTGCTTTAGCTGCCTGTTCGACAGCCCAATGAATTCCTTCCACAAAGCGCTGCCGCGTACCATGATCAGAAGATTCATAGTAGACATCATATCCGGCC
>Ga0157359_1001055_pt1 | contig 10903 bp, 5 predicted proteins | sample AttcapACBM3_FD_111482 | JGI IMG/M metagenome (GOLD analysis project Ga0157359, IMG submission 111482) | Fungus gardens microbial communities from leaf cutter ant in Botucatu, State of São Paulo, Brazil - Atta capiguara ACBM3 | ecosystem: Host-associated > Fungi > Mycelium > Unclassified ...
GCCCGGTGGAGGGAATGCCGGTGTAGGCCGCCAGGGCCAGGGACGCTTTGAGCAGGTGTCTACGCTGCATGGATCAACCTTGGTCACTAAGGATGAAAGATTCGGCCCAGCCGAACCGCCAGAGAGAAAAAGAATGCACGATACGCCGATAGGTTCGCCATCGCACCGGGGAACTGCTGCCTAGCGCACGCTCTGGCCTGCCAGGAGGGTAACCAAAGCTTTCCGGATCACAATTCGGGGGTCGAGCGCCGTGGCAAGCACATCCGCGGGCTGCGTCTTTGCGCGCCCCTGTCAGGTCCGCTCCTGTCCAGTGCCACCATCGCCTTCGGGTAACCCAGCCCTATCCTGCGCAGCTTCGATGACGAAAAGACGCGCGAATTCTATGGTCATTTCCTCGGTTTCCGTCTGGTCTGGGACTGCCGATGGAGATCGCCGATCCCTTGGCAAGCGGTTGAGGTTTTGCACGGAGGCGCTGGAAGCCCAATCGCGGCCATGGGCCGCTCCTACAAAAGCACGATGTACCTGTAGGAGCGGCCCATGGCCGCGATTGGTCAGTGCCAAGGGCACGGCCGCCCAGGCAAGCGGCCATGGACCTCAGGCCGGCGCAGGCTCCACCACAGGCACCGCCCCCTCCTCCACCTGCCACCAGCTCGGCAGCAGCGCACGTATCTCAGGTTGGCTGAAACGGTCGTCGATGAGATAGAGGCAGCCACGGTCCTGCACGGTGCGGATCACCCGGCCGGCGGCCTGGATGGCCTTTTGCAGGCCCGGATAGAGGTAGGCGTAGCGATAGCCGTCGCCGAAGCGCTGTTGCAGGCGCTGGCGCAGCTGTTCGTTGACCGGATTGAGCTGAGGCAGGCCGAGGGTAGCGACGAAGGCACCGATCAGACGGTCGCCGGGCAGGTCGATACCTTCGCCGAAGCTGCCGCCGAGCACGGCGAAACCGATGCCGCGGCCGTCGGCCTGGAAGCGTTCGAGAAAGGCCTGGCGGGCGGCTTCGTCCATGCCACGGGCCTGGCGCCACTGGGGCACGTCGGGCGCCAGCTCGTCCAGGGCCTCGGCCACCTGGTCGAGGTAGTCGAAGCTGCTGAAGAAGGCGAGGTAGTTGCCCGACTGCTGGCGATAGCGGTTGGCGATCAGCGCCGCGATGGGCGCCCGGGAGGCGGCGCGGTCGGCGTAGCGGGTGGACAGCCGCACCAGGCGCACCTCCAGTTGCTCGGCGGCGAAAGGCGAGGCGACGTCGACCCAGGCGCTGCCAGCCGGCACCCCGAGCAGGTCCCGATGGAAATGCACCGGCGTCAGGGTGGCGGAAAACAGGGTGCAGCTATGGGCCGCGGCCAGGCGCGGGCCAACGAAGGGCGCCGGCACCAGGTTGCGCAGGTTGAGTTGCGACTGCGCCTTGCCGCGCCCCTTGAGCAGGGTGACGTCGAACAGCGAGTGATCGCCAAAGGTCTCGCCCAGGCGCATGAATTGCAGCAGGTCGAAGAACAGCGTCTGCAGGTCCGGCGCCGGCGGCTGGCCGGGCTCGCCGAAGTGCTCGGTGAGCAGGCCCACCACCCGCTGCAGGGCGGTCAGGAAGGCAGCGGGCAATTCCGGCTGCACCTGGTAGTCGACCTGCTGATCCTTGTGCAGGCGATTCCATTCGCGATTGAGCGCCTGCAGGCCCTTGACGATGGCCGGGGGCGCCACGGCCTTGCCGGCGGCCAGGCGACGCTGGTCGAGGCTGGCGCTGTACATGCCGCGGGCGCGGTCGAGCAGGTTGTGGGCCTCGTCCACCAGCACCCCGACCCGCCACTCCTGGGTCTGGGCCAGGGCATGGAGCATGGCGCTGCCGTCGAAATAGTAGTTGTAGTCGCCCACCACCACGTCGCTCCAGCGCGCCAGCTCCTGGGCCAGGTAGTAGGGACAGACCTCGTGGGCCAGGGCCGTTTCCCTCACCCGCGTCCGGGTCAACTGGGCAGGCTCGGCCAGGGCGGCGGCACGAGCGGCCGGCAAGCGGTCGTAGAAGCCGCGGGCCAGCGGACAGGAATCGCCATGGCAGGCCAGCTCCGGGTGCTCGCAGGCCTTGTCCCGTGCCACCAGTTCCAGCACCCGCACCGGCGCGGCCAGGGTCTCCAGGCCATGCAGGGCCAGGGCGCGGCCGGGGGTCTTGGCGGCCAGGAAGAACAGCCGATCCAGCTGCTGCCGCGGCATGGCCTTGAGCAAGGGGAACAGGGTGCCCACCGTCTTGCCGATACCGGTGGGCGCCTGGGCCAGCAGGCAGCAGCCGACGCTGGCGGCCTTGTAGACGGCTTCCGCCAGGGGTCGCTGGCCGTGACGGAAGTCGGCATGGGGAAAGACCAGGGTGGCCAGGGCTGCGTCCCGCGCGGCGCGATGGGCCAGCTCCTGGCGCGCCCAGGCGAGAAAGCGCGAGCACTGCAATTCGAAGTGCGCGGCCAGGTCCGCGGCCGTCCATTGCTCGGTGAAGACGGTCTCGGCACCCGTGCCGATATCGAAATAGACCAGCGCCAGGGTCAGCCTGGGCAGCTCGCGGGTCTGGCAGAGCAGATGGCCATAGACCTTGGCCTGGGCCCAGTGCAGCTGGCGATGGTTGCCCGGCTGGCGTTCCAGGCTGCCCCTGTGGGTCTTGATCTCTTCCAGGCGCTGGGCGGCGGCGTCGAAGCCATCGGCGCGGCCGCGCACCTGCAGGTCCTCGAACTCACCCTGTAGGCTGACCTCGCGCTCGTAGTCCGGCCCACGCCGCGCCGCCACCCGCTGATGGCCCTCGATGCCTTCCAGGGCGGTGGGCGACGGGGTGAACCTGAGATCCAGGTCGCCGGCCTTGGCGGTGAATTCGCAGAGGGCGCGAACGGCGATGCGATAGCTCATGCGAGGGACGTGGCCGCCTGCCACTGCACGTGGCAGACGCTGACGGGGATGGCATGGGCGGCGAAGAAGTCCAGCCAGCGGCGCTGGTTGTCCTGCAGGCGGTCACCCGGCCCCTTGACCTCGATCATCCGGTAGCGCCCTTCCGCCGGCCAGAACTGGATCAGGTCGGGCAGGCCGGTGCGGTTGTTTTCCGGATCTTCCAGCAGTCGCTCGAAGCACAGCCGCAGATGCTGCGCCGGCAGGCAAGCCAGGGCCTGGTCGAGCAAGTCGCTGCTCAAGATGCCCCAGGCGACGAAGGGCGAGGCCAGGCCGCGCTTGCGGGCGAAGCGTTCGCGGATCACCGCGGGATAGGAGCCGTCGTCCAGCCGCGCCAGGCAGGCGGCGAAGGCCTCGGCGCGACGCTCGCGAAATCCCGGCAGGCGCAGATCGGCCGGTTCGCGCTGATAGGGGTGGAAGAAGGCGCCGGGGATGGCCAGGAAGATGGCGTCCCAGCACAGCAGCCCGAACAGGCTGGTGAGCAGACCGTTTTCCACGTAGTGCACTGGCGCCTCGTCGCGGCCCAGGTGCTCGCGCACCAGCCACTCGACCCGGCGCAGGCCGTCGTTGACCAGTTCGAAATCGAAGCGCTCCACGGGGCTGGCCGGGCGGCGTCTGTTGGGCGGGCCGCCCTGCTTGCGCACCAGCCGCGGCAGGATGCGCGCCACCTGCTGGCGCTCGGCATCGTGGGCCGGGGCGGCAGCGATGGCTTCCGCCAGCGCCTGGGCGGCGGGCCAGTCCTCCAGGCGTTCGAGCATACGCAGGGCGCGGATGCGCGACTCCGGGTGCGCCGAGGCGGCATAGAGCGCCTGCGCCTGGGCCAGCTCGCCCAGGCGTTCGTGGTGCTGGGCCAGTTCATGGAGCAACTTGCCGCGGCGCAGCTCCAGCCAGGTATTGGTAGAAGCCTCGGGCAGCAACGGCAACAGCTCGGCCGCCGGCAGACCCTCGCGCAGCGCCTGGCGGCAGCGCTGGATGTGCAGGTAGGCATCCACCTCCTGGCGCTGGCCGAAGGCGCGGGACTCGGCGCTGAAGGCCACCGTTTCGTACTGGAAGATGCCCAGGTCGGCCAGCACGAAGTCGGTCCAGTCCTGGTGCAGGTTGCCGAAGAACAGCAGGCGCAGGCGGTCGCAGAGGTCCATCAGTGTCAGTCGCCAGACGCCCTCTTCCACCAGCGCCGGCACGCTGCCCGCCCAGCCGCTGAAGGCCAGGGGCGTGGTCTGTTCGGCGTCCAGCAGGGCCAGCCAGTCTTCCTTGCGGCCGGCCTTGGGCAAGCGGGCGCCGAAACAGCCGAGCAGTTCTTCCTTGCGCAGCAGGGCGAAGAGTTCGATCAGGTGCAGTTCGGGATCGGCCAGCAGCCAGCCGAGGGCCACCAGCGGCATCGCCGCAGCGCGCGGGCAGCCGATCTCGGCATAGACCAGCTTGCTGGCGCGGAACACCTCGCCCTTGCGCATCACCAGACGCACCAGCAGCGCCCGCGAGGGCTGCGGCAGTTCGGCGAAGGCGGCGATGAAGCCCTGTTCGCGGTCGTCGAGCAGATCGGGATAGCGCAGGGCGACCCAGTCCAGTACCCGCTGGAAGTTGTGCAGATAGTAGAGGGGATCTTCGAGCGGAGCTTTCATGCGAAACGGGCAAGCAGGTAGGCGGCTGGCTATTTATCCAGCCCTGACCGGCGCGGGCAAGCCTGATGCGATGCGCGGTCGTCCGCCGCGGGCGGCGATGCGCCGGCCTGGGCGTGGAGCCGGATCAGGACCGGCCCGCCAAGCTGCACGCGCCATTCCTCGCCCTCGACCTCCGCAGCCGTGACGACGCGCGCCAGATGCGCAAGTACCAGCCAACCCGCACGCCGTGCGTCTGAACCTTACTCCGCCCCCGAGCCCCTGACGACCGGCCCCGCGCCGGCCGTCGACGGCTCCGTCTCCCCACCCGGCCCTGTGTACAATCGGCGGCGCCAGAACAACGGGAACGACCTACAGGGAATCCGGGGAAGATGTCGAACGCACCGCGCCTCACTGCACTCATGCTCGGCCTGGGATTGGCCGCTACCGTCACCTTTGCCCCGGCGCAGGACGCCGATCCGGCGCGCGCCTACGTGGACGCCCTGCTGGCGAAGATGACCCTGGAAGAGAAGATCGGCCAGCTCAACCTGGTGAGCGTGGGCCCGGACTACCCCAAGGAAGCCATCATGGCGGACATCCGCGCCGGCAAGGTGGGCGCCATGTTCAACACCGTGACCCGCCCCGACATCCGCCAGATGCAGGACCAGGTCGCCCACAGCCGGCTGAAGATCCCGCTGTTCTACGCCTATGACGTGATCCACGGCATGCGCACCATCTTCCCCATCAACCTGGGGCTGGCCAGCACCTGGAACCTGGATGCCATCGCCACCAGCGCGCGCATCTCGGCCATCGAGGCCGCCGCCGATGGCCTCGACCTGACCTTCTCCCCCACCGTCGACGTGACCCGCGAACCGCGCTGGGGCCGTGCCTCGGAGACCTTCGGCGAAGACACCTGGCTGACCTCGCGCATCGGCGTCACCCTGGTGCGTGCCTACCAGGGCAACGACCTGCGCGCCCCCGACAGCCTCATGGCCAGCATCAAGCACTTCGGCGGCTATGGCGCCGTGGAAGCCGGGCGCGACTACAGCAACGTCGACATGAGCCCGCAGCGCCTGATGCAGGACTACCTGCCGCCCTATCGTGCCGCCGCCGAGGCCGGTGCCGGGGCGGTGATGGTGGCGCTGAACAGCATCAACGGCGTCCCGGCCACGGCCAACCGCTGGCTGCTGCAGGATCTCTTGCGCAAGGACTGGAACTACAAAGGCCTGTTGATCAGCGACCACGGCGCCATCAACGAGCTGGTGCTGCATGGCGTGGCCAAGGACAGTCGCGACGCCGCCGAGCAGGCGCTCAAGGCCGGTGTCGAGCTGAACATGCACGACGACGTCTACGGCAAGCAGTTGCCCGCCCTGCTGGCCGCCGGCAAGGTGACCCAGGCCGAGATCGACCAGGCCGTGCGTGACATGCTGCTGACCAAGTACCGCCTGGGGCTGTTCGACGATCCCTATCGCCGGCTGCAGGGCCAGGACCCTGCCGACACCAACGCCGAATCGCGCCTGCACCGCGCCGAGGCGCGCCAGGTGGCCCGCGAGAGCCTGGTGCTGCTGAAGAACGAGAAGGGCGTGCTGCCGCTGCGCAAGGGCGCCACCCTGGCGGTGGTCGGTCCGTTGGCCGACAGCCCGCGCGACGTCATGGGCAACTGGTCCGCCGCCGGCGTGGCCGCCCAGGCCGTCTCCATCCGCCGTGGCCTGGAGAACGCCGTGGCCGGCAGCGGCAAGGTGCTCTATGCCAAGGGCGCCAACCTGTTGGCCGACCGCGACGTGCTGGCCTACCTCAATTCCTACGAGCCCGCGGTGGCCGTGGACCCGCGCAGCGCTGGCGAGATGATCGCCGAGGCGGTGGCCGCCGCGCGCCAGGCCGACGTGGTGGTGGCCGTGGTCGGCGAATCCCAGGGCATGGCCCACGAAGCCTCCAGCCGCGCCCGCATCAGCGTGCCCGACACCCAACGCGACCTGATCAAGGCGCTCAAGGCTACCGGCAAGCCGTTGGTGCTGGTCTTGATGAACGGCCGTCCGCTGGCCCTGGAATGGGAGCAGGAGCAGGCCGATGCCCTGCTGGAAGCCTGGTTCCCCGGCACCGAGGGCGGCAACGCCGTGGCCGACGTGCTGTTCGGCGACCACAACCCCTCCGGCAAGCTGACCATGACCTTCCCCCGCGAAGTGGGCCAGGTGCCGCTGTACTACAACCACCTGAGCAGCGGCCGGCCCTTCGACGCGGCCAAGCCCAACAAGTACACCTCGCGTTACTTCGACATCGTCAACGGTCCGCTCTACCCCTTCGGCTATGGCCTGAGCTACACCACCTTCGACGTCTCGGCGCCGCAGCTGTCCAGCGCCACCCTGAAGAAGGGCGACACCCTCACCGCCCGGGTCACGGTGAAGAACACCGGCGACCGCGCCGGCGCCACCGTGGTGCAGCTCTATCTGCATGACGTGACCGCCTCCATCGCCCGCCCGGTCAAGGAACTCAAAGGCTTCCAGAAGGTGCTGCTGCAACCGGGCGAGAGCCGCGAGCTGGAGTTCCCCATCACCGAAGCGGACCTGCGCTTCTACAACAACGACCTCCAGCTGGTCTCGGAGCCGGGCGAGTTCAAGGTGATGGTCGGCCTGGATTCGGAGCGGGTGCGCGAGGGGAGTTTCACGCTGTTGTAAGGACTTGTCCCCCTCTCCCTCTGGGAGAGGGCCGGGGTGAGGGATGGGCAAACACCGCTACCCTGTCTCCTAGACGCCTCTCCTCCCCCGGACCTCAGTACCCAGGTGGAAAACGCTGCGCGGTTTTCCACGCTACGGGGTCTAGCTGATGCCCCCTCTCCCCGTGAGAGGGAAGCTCCTGGAGAAACCTCGATGCCTGACCTCTGTCTTGCCGCTGCCCAGTCCGCCTCGGTCGCGGGTGATCTGGCCGCCAACCTGCGCACCCACCTGGAGTTCATCGCCGCGGCCGCCGACGCCGGAGTGGACCTGCTGCTGTTCCCCGAACTCTCCCTGACCGGCTACGAACCCAGTCTGGCAGCAGCCCTGGCGCTGGACCCGGCCGATGCTCGCCTGCTGCCACTCCGCGCCGCCTGCCAGAAGGCCGGCCTCACCGCCATCGTCGGCGCTCCCGTGCGCAGCCCCGCTGGCCTGCATATCGGCGCCTTGATCCTTGGCGCCGATGGCGGCTGCCGGGTCCACACCAAGCAGTACCTGCATCCCGGCGAGGCGCCGCCCTTCGTCGCCGGCAGTGGCGGCGCCCTGCTGGACCTCGAAGGCCTGCAGGGTGCCCTGGCCATCTGTGCCGACAGCAACCACGCTGCCCATGCCGATGCCGCCCGCGCCCGAGGCGCCGACCTCTACCTGGTCTCGGCGGTGATCGGGCCGACGGGCTATGCCGCCGACAGCGCCCGCCTGGTAGGCCATGCCCGGCGGCTGGGCGTGCCGGTGCTGCTGGCCAATCACGGTGCCCCTACCGGCGGCTATGCCTGCGTCGGACGCAGCGCCTTCTGGCTGGCCGATGGCCACTGCCTGGTGGCCGCTCCTGGCGACGGTGCCCAGCTGGTGGTGGTGCGCCGGCAGGGGACGGCCTGGCAGGGTGAGAACCTGTCCCTGGCCCTCTCCAAGAGAACCGGCTGACGGCAAAACGGCCAACGGGTCACGCAACGACCCGTTGCCGTCCTGGGTATCCCAGGCAAAGCATGACTAAAGGTCACACTTTCCACGCCGATAAGGCTCTCACATCCTCGTTTCAGACAATCTCAAAGGATGCTCTCGCAGCGTGGACGACGCTGTATCCGCAGGAGCGATACCATGTCACTGGCTACCATTCGGACCCGTTATACCCTGATCTTCCTAGGCTTCATCGGCGCCACCGTGATCGCCACCATCATCGGCATCCGTCTCTGGGTCACGCCGGATCTGGTGGCAACTGGCGAGTCCAGCGTGCTGAACCGCGTCAACGACATCGGTATCCGCATCTACCGCGAGCTCAACCAGATCCAGTCCCAGCAGCGCGCCATCACCGAGACCATCCCGCTACTGGACAGCGCCACCATCGACAAGGTACTGCCCGGCCTGGTGAACCAGTACGGCGACGCCAAGGTGTTCGGCGGTGGCATCTGGCCGCTGCCCAACCAGCGCGAGCAGGGCCGCGACAAGTTCAGCAGCTTCTATCACCGCGATGCCAGCGGTAAGCTGATCGTCAACACCCACTGGAACTCGCCCGAATCCCTCAACTATTGGGAGCAGCCCTGGTTCCAGGCCGGCCTCAAGGCCCCCGCTGGCCAGTGCGTCTGGGCCGCCGCCTACAAGGACGCCGCCAGCGCCCAGCCGCGCACCAACTGCGCCATGGCCATCCAGCGCGACGGCAAGGCCTATGGCGTGTCCACCATCGACCTCACCCTGGGCTTCTTCAACCCCCTGGTGGACCAGCTGCGCCAGGAGCTCGACGACACCGACATGATGATCGTCGAGGCCGATGGCAAGATCCTCAGCAATCTCAGCGAGCTGGGCGATTCGCAGGTGCTGAACAACGTCTCGGCCTATGCCGCGCGCTCGCCCTTCGTCGCCGCCATCCAGCAGAATCTCGGCAAGGTACGCGGCGACGCCCTGCTGCGGGATACCTACGTCGACGAGCACGGCACCCCGCACACCTTCTTCCTGCAACCGTTGGCCGGTACGCCCTGGCTGCTGGCCACGGCGCTGCCTACCAGCCTGCTGGAAGCCACCAACACCCGCATCCTCAAGACCCTGGCGGCCATCCAGCTGCCGCTGGTCCTGCTGCTGGTGGCGATCATGGTGCTGGCCCTGGGCTCGCTGATGAGTCGCCTGGGCGTGCTGCAGCGCAACATCGAATCGCTCTCCGCCGGCGATGCCGACCTGACTCGCCGCGTGCCGGTCAAGGGCAAGGATGAACTGGACGCGGTGGCGGGTGCGGTGAACGGCTTCATCGCCTACCTGCAACGGCTGATCGGCGAGGTCGGTGACGCCACCGCACGCATCGACACCGGCCTCAAGCAGCTGCATGGCCAGGCCCAGCAGAACAGCGCCATCCTCGCCCGCCACGCCACCGAGACCGACCAGGCGGTGACCGCCATCACCGAGATGAGCGCCACCTCCGACTCCGTGGCCCGCAGCGCCGGGGACACCGCCGCCCTCACCCAGGCCGCCAATGGCCAGGCCGAGCGCTCGCGGGCGGTGGTCCAGCAGGCCTCCACCAGCGTGCTGGCCCTGGTCGAGCAGGTGGAAGACGCCACCCTCAAGGTCAAGGCCATGGAGAACGATGCCCAGCGCATCAACGACGTCCTCGGGGTGATCGGCGAGATCGCCGGCCAGACCAACCTGCTGGCGCTCAACGCCGCCATCGAGGCCGCCCGGGCCGGTGAGCAGGGCCGTGGTTTCGCCGTGGTCGCCGACGAGGTGCGCGCCCTGGCCGGGCGCACCCAGAGCTCGACCGCCGAGATCAACGAGATGCTCGCCCGCCTGCAGCAAGGGGTGAGTTCCGCCGTGACGGCCATGGAAGTGACCAAGGCCAGTTGCCAGAGCACCGCCGAGAAGACCCACGAGGTCACCCAGGGCCTGGACGAGATGAGCGGCTCGGTGGTGCGCATCAGCGACCTCTCGACCCAGATCGCCGCGGCGGCCGAGCAGCAGAGCGTGGTGGCCGGGGAGATCAACCAGAACATGGTCGCCGTGCGCCACATCGTCGACGACCTGGTCACCAGCGGTCAGCGCACCGCCGAGAGTACCGCGGCGGTGCAGACCTCCAACGAGCAACTGATCGCCGTGGTACGCCGCTTCCGGGTGAAGTGACGCAACCTCGCAGGACCAGAAAGCCGGGCACCTTGCCCGGCTTTCTCGTTTCAGAACCTGTTCACGATCTCGCGAGCTAGAGACAAACAAGGCGCAACGACCAACGGGAGTAACAGCCAACGGCTGGCCCGTAGGGTGAGCGCCAGCGAATCAAATGCCTGAGGAAGCGGATCGGACCCGCGCTCGGGTTTACGAGTGGTAAATGAGCATTCCGACGGGGCTGGCCTTCCAGGGCATTTTCAACGCCGTTTGGCCGACGCGCAGCAGATCGTGGACAGGTTCTCAGCCCACCAGATGCAGAAAGTGCATGTGCCGCTCGTACTGGTCGAGGATGTCGCCGATGACGTCCTCCCGCGACCAGCCCATGACGTCATGGTCCTGGCCGCCCTCGCGCAGGTGCACCTGGGCGCGGAAGTACTTGCGCTCCTCCCCCGGCTCGCTGCCCATGACGAAGCTGGGCATGGCGTAGGCGTGGGGGCGCACCTCGTAGACGAACTCCGGCTGCTCGGCCGGCCCGACGTGCAGCCGCACCCCGCCATCGTCACGGTCTTCGACGCCGCATTCATAACCCTGCTTGCGCCATTCCTCGGCCACCGCCAC
>Ga0157359_1001056_pt1 | contig 10901 bp, 6 predicted proteins | sample AttcapACBM3_FD_111482 | JGI IMG/M metagenome (GOLD analysis project Ga0157359, IMG submission 111482) | Fungus gardens microbial communities from leaf cutter ant in Botucatu, State of São Paulo, Brazil - Atta capiguara ACBM3 | ecosystem: Host-associated > Fungi > Mycelium > Unclassified ...
ATGAGGGATTTCAGGACGAGCGGCAGGGATGCCGCGAAGAGGCGGGTTCGCGCCAGGGATGGCGCGTCCCGCCGGTCCGTAAGAAATCCGGAAGAAGCGAAGGGACCGCGAAGCGGCGGTGAATCAGGCCGGAGCCCGGGGTCAAGGGGGCGCGGCGACTGGCGCCCCCTTGTTGGTCGCCTGCAGAGGCGTAACTGAAACTCCCCAGCCCACCGGGCGAACGAAACCTTCTCAGCGCCCGTTCGCGCAGCGAACAATTCCAGCCCTGGCTCCGCTGCAAGCCCCTTCGCGCAGCGAACCCCCCCTTAAGCTTCAGCGCTACCCAATCGTCATCAGACTCGCATTACCGCCCGCCGCGGCAGTATTCACACTCAGTGAACGCTCAATCAGCAGACGTTCCAGCAGCAGATTGGTCTCGCCGCGGGCAAAGCCCTGTACCGAGACAATCGCGCCGTCGCGCGCCGCAATCTGTTCGCACAGGGTGCGCAGCTGATCGGCATCGCCGTGATAGATCACCGCATCAAACTCCGACGCTAATGGGTCACACGCCAGCGTAATGCGTGCCTTCACGGCGTCAGGCAGTGCCGCCCGCAGGGTGCGATGCAGCTCATCATCCGGCCACAACGCTTTACTGCCCACGCTGGTGACCGCAGCCAGCTGGACTAACGCATCCTGCTCGTTGTCAGCCAGACAGAGCACCTGGTCACGCGGCAACAGCGAGAAAGTGTTACGTTCGCCGGTCGGGCCAGGCAGCAGGCGGACCACGCCCGCCTGGGCCAGCTCGCCATAGTGCTGGCAGAGTTTAGCCAGCTCAGGCTTATCTTTAGCCCAGTTGCTGAGTGCCTGATGCGGTGCCAGCAAAGAGTGACGGAGCGTGCTGTCCGCCGGGCGCTCGGCATCCTGACGATCAAAGGTCAGACGCAGTGCGCTATCCGGGCGATGGGCCAGCAAGCGATAAAGATAGAGTGGGCCACCCGCTTTCGGACCGGTTCCGGATAAGCCTTCACCGCCAAACGGCTGAACGCCGACCACGGCGCCGACCATGTTGCGGTTAACGTAAAGGTTCCCGACCCGGGCGTTCGCCGTCACCTGCGCGATGGTTTCGTCGATGCGCGTATGCACGCCCAGCGTCAGGCCATAGCCGGAGGCGTTGATCTGATTAACCAGCTGCGGCAGGTTGTTGCGGGTAAAGCGCACGACGTGCAGCACCGGCCCAAAAATCTCTTTATCCAGATCGCTGACCTGATTCAGCTCAATCAGTGTCGGTTTCACAAAGGTGCCGCTATTCCACTCTTTACTGTCCTGCGGGTTATCCTGCACCGCCTGATACACCGTGAAGCCCTTGTTACGCATCGCCTGAATATGACGGTCGATATTGGCTTTGGCTTCGGCATCAATCACCGGACCGATATCGGTTGAGAAGCGTTCCGGGTTGCCCATGCGGCACTCTGCCATCGCGCCACGCAGCATCTTCAGCGTATGGTCGGCGACATCTTCCTGAATACAGAGCAGACGCAGGGCAGAGCAGCGCTGTCCGGCACTGTCGAAGGCCGAGGCGACGATATCGATCACCACCTGCTCAGTCAGCGCGGAAGAGTCGACGATCATCGCATTCATCCCGCCGGTTTCCGCAATGAGCGGCACCGGACGACCATGTTGATCAAGGCGACCGGCAAGATTGCGCTGCAGCAGGGTTGCCACGGCAGTCGAGCCGGTAAACATCACGCCGCGAATCCGATCGTCTCCGGTCAACTGTGCACCGACCGTTTCGCCCTGGCCTGGCAGCAGTTGCAGCACGCCTGGCGGCACACCCGCATCCAGCAGGATCTGAACTGCCTGCGCGGCAATCAGTGGGGTTTGCTCAGCCGGTTTTGCCAGCACGCTGTTGCCAGCTGCCAGTGCAGCTGCAATCTGACCCGTGAAAATCGCCAGCGGGAAGTTCCACGGACTGATACAGACCACCGGGCCAAGTGGACGATGCGTTTCGTTGTCGAAATCGTCCCGCACCATACCGGCGTAGTAATAGAGGAAATCAACGGCTTCACGGACTTCCGCGATAGCGTTGTTATAAGTCTTGCCCGCTTCACGCACCAGGATACCAATCAGCTGTTGCATCTGGCCTTCCATCTGCTGTGCAGCGCGTTCCAGAATCGCAGCACGCTCCTGCGGGGGCGTGGCAAACCAGATCGGTCCGCTGTTCACGGCGGCATCCAGTGCCACAGAGACCTCCTGCTCAGTAGCTTCGCGAACCTGACCAACACGGTCGCCCGGTGCGGCCGGGTTAAGGATATCGCGCAACTCGCCAGCACCCGCTTCACCCTCAATAATCGGCTCGGCCAGACAGGGCTGTGCGGCGCTGCTCAGCAGGGCGCTGGACAGTGAGGCAAGACGATGTTCGTTGGCCATATCCAGACCCGAAGAGTTAACGCGGTTATCGCCATACAGTTCGCGCGGCAGAGGGATCTTCGGATGCGGCAGGCCAATGGCGCCTTCGCTGGCACCCAGTTTCTCGACGGCAGTCACCGGATCGGCTACCAGCTCATCGATCGGCAGCGAGGTATCAGCAATACGGTTAACAAAGGAGGTGTTGGCCCCGTTTTCTAACAGGCGACGAACCAGATAGGCCAGCAGGGTTTCATGGGTGCCCACCGGCGCATAGATACGGCAGGGACGATTAAGCTTGCCGTCCGCCACTTTGCCGACCACCTGCTCATACAGTGGTTCGCCCATGCCGTGCAGGCACTGGAACTCATACTGGCCCGGATAGTAGTTATTGCCCGCCAGTTGATAAATTGCCGCCAGAGTGTGCGCGTTGTGCGTCGCGAACTGCGGATAGATCAGGCTTGGCACCGCCAGCAGTTTGCGGGCACAGGCCAGGTAAGAGATATCGGTGTAAACCTTGCGGGTATAAACCGGGTAGCCCTCCAGGCCTTCCATCTGGGCGCGCTTGATTTCGCTGTCCCAGTACGCGCCTTTCACCAGACGGATCATCAGGCGACGGCGGCTGCGCTGTGCCAGATCAATCAGCTCATCAATGACAAACGGACAGCGTTTCATGTAGGCCTGAATCACAAACCCGATGCCGTTCCAGCCTTCCAGCTCTGGCTCGAAACAGAGTTTTTCCAGCATATCGAGTGACAGTTCCAGCCGATCGGCTTCTTCTGCGTCGATATTGATGCCGATGTCATAAGAGCGGGCCAGCAGCGTCAGTGATTTCAGAATAGGGTAGAGCTCTTCCATCACACGCTCATACTGCGCGCGGCTGTAGCGGGGATGCAGTGCGGAGAGCTTGATGGAGATGCCGGGTCCTTCATAAATGCCACGTCCATTCGACGCTTTACCAATGGCATGGATCGCCTGCTGATAAGAGAGCAGATAGGCTTTGGCATCGCCTGCAGTAAGTGCCGCTTCGCCCAGCATATCGTAAGAGTAGCGGAAACCTTTCTCTTCCAGCTTGCGGGCGTTAGCCAGCGCTTCGGCAATGGTTTCACCGGTAACGAACTGCTCACCCATCAGACGCATCGCCATATCCACGCCTTTGCGGATCAGTGGCTCGCCACCCTTACCAATAATGCGGTTAAGCGAGCTGGAGAGGTTCGACTCATTGTGGGTCGAAACCAGGCGGCCGGTAAACAGCAGGCCCCAGGTCGCTGCATTGACAAACATTGAGGAGCTGCGTCCCAGATGTGACTGCCAGTTGCCATTGCTGATTTTGTCGCGAATCAGCGCATCGCGCGTGGGCTTGTCAGGAATACGCAGCAGCGCTTCAGCCAGGCACATCAGCGCTACGCCTTCATGTGAGGAGAGAGAGAACTCCTGCAGCAGACTTTGCACCATGCCAGCGCGTCCGGTTGCCCCTTTCTGGTGCCGCAGCTTGTCGGCGAGCTGATAAGCCAGCTGATGGGTTTTCTCTGCCAGCGCTGCCGGCAAGCGGGCCTGCTCCAGCATCATGGGTACTGCATCAGTCTCCGGACGACGCCAGGCGGCGGTCACCGCTGAACGGGTCACTGACTGAGGTAAAATCTGCTCTGCGAAGTCAAGGAACGGCTGGTGCGACTCCTCTGGCTGGGTGTCATCGGACTCCGCGACCGCCAGGGCAGAAAGCGGGATCTCCGGCACGGCGTCGCCGCTTTCAAGCTGGCCCAGGTAGTTAAATATCGCCTGTTTAATCAGCCAGTGTGGCGTGCGATCAATCCGCTGTGCAGCCAGTTTGATGCGCTCACGTGTTGCGTCATCCAGTTTTACACCCATGGTGGTTGTAGCCATGACTCCAGAGCTCCTTGTAGTGGTTCGGTACGGCGTTGGCTGCACTATCACTTAAGTTGCAACTTTGTGCAACCGTGTTAAATGTGAGCCAGTTAACACCCTTTAAATGAGGCCGATTGTTAAATTTCTCAAAGCGGCATGGATATTGCTGCAAGATCCTCGCCAGGTTGGCAAGCCTGATAAAAAGCGGTTTTATGGCGGGTAATTCCGTGGTGCAACCGGATAACTGTGAGCGAGTGCAACCTATCAGCACGTTTTCACAAACGGTTAGTGAAATCACTGTAACGCCTGTGTTAAATCCATTGTGCGCGCCACGCCTTTCCGGCAGGATACCGCGCCGCTGGGAAATGACTGACGCCCTGACGAAAAAATCGGCCCGCTTTGCCCCGTTCCGGCTGGCGGGTAGCTGGCGATTTCTCTGGGATATCAAATAATAAGTGGAGAGACAGATGAGTGTAAGTACACCAATGCTGGTGACCTTTGTGATTTATATTCTTGGGATGGTGTTGATTGGTTTTATAGCCTGGCGCTCAACCAAAAACTTCGATGATTACATCCTCGGTGGCCGCAGCCTGGGTAGCGTGGTCACGGCACTCTCTGCCGGTGCCTCCGATATGAGCGGCTGGCTGCTGATGGGATTACCCGGTGCCATTTTCATCTCCGGTATCTCTGAAAGCTGGATTGCAATTGGCCTGACCATCGGTGCCTGGCTGAACTGGAAAATCGTGGCAGGTCGCCTGCGGGTCCAGACCGAGCATCATGACAACGCGCTGACGTTGCCTGACTTCTTCACCAGCCGCTTTGAAGACCACAGTAAAATCCTGCGTGTCATTTCTGCTCTTGTGATCCTGGTGTTCTTTACTATCTATTGCGCCTCGGGCGTGGTGGCCGGTGCGCGTCTGTTTGAAAGCACCTTTGGTATGGGCTACGAGACTGCCCTGTGGGCGGGTGCAGCAGCGACGATCCTCTATACGCTGGTGGGTGGGTTCCTGGCGGTAAGCTGGACCGATACCGTTCAGGCGAGCCTGATGATTTTTGCGCTCATCCTGACGCCGGTGTTTGTGATTATCGCGGTCGGCGGCTGGTCTGATTCCATGGCAGTGATTCAAGCGAAAAGCCTGGAAAACCTCGACATGCTCAAGGGGCTGAACTTCGTGGCGGTCATCTCGCTGCTTGGATGGGGTCTGGGTTACTTCGGGCAGCCGCATATCCTGGCGCGTTTTATGGCGGCAGATTCACATCGCTCAATCCGTACCGCACGTCGCATCGGTATGACGTGGATGGTGCTCTGTCTGGCGGGCGCTGTGGCGGTGGGCTTCTTTGGTATCGCCTACTTCCAGAACAACCCGACGCTGGCAACGGGCGTTAATGATAATGCTGAGCGCGTCTTTATTGAGCTGGCGCGTATTCTGTTCAACCCATGGATTGCGGGAATTCTGCTGTCAGCGATTCTGGCCGCCGTGATGTCAACGCTGAGCTGTCAGCTGCTGGTCTGCTCCAGTGCCCTGACTGAAGATCTCTACAAAGGTTTTCTGCGTAAAAATGCCAGCCAGAAAGAGCTGGTGTGGGTAGGGCGTCTGATGGTGCTGCTGGTGGCACTGATTGCCATTGCACTGGCGTCTAATCCGGAAAACCGCGTGCTGGGCCTGGTGAGCTACGCCTGGGCGGGCTTCGGTGCTGCGTTTGGTCCGGTCGTGCTGTTTGGCGTCTGCTGGAAGCGCATGAACCGCAACGGTGCGCTGGCGGGTATGATTATCGGTGCGCTGACCGTGCTGGTGTGGAAACAATATGGCTGGCTGGGACTGTATGAAATCATCCCTGGCTTCATCTTTGCCAGCATTGCGATCGTGGTCTTCAGCCTGATGGGACGTGAACCTTCAGCAGAAGCGCAACAGCGCTTTGTCGCTGCAGAAGCAGAGTTCCAGACCAAATAAGCGAAGCGTTAATCCTCAAGGCCTGTCCCGGAAGGGGCGGGCCTTTTTGTTACAAAGATAAATCACCCAAAGATGAAATTATCTCCACCAGTAACTTGTTTTTTTCGCAGCGATAATGATAATCGGTATCGTTTACACTTTACCAGATTTTACTATTTATTGACGCGGCTTAACATTCAAGAGGTTGGCGATGTTTGTTCCTTTTCTCATCATGCTGCGTGAAGGGCTTGAAGCCGCGCTGATAGTCAGCCTGATAGCCAGCTATCTCAAACGCACCCAGCGCACCCAATGGTTCTCGGCGATGTGGGCGGGCGTGTTTATCGCCGCTGCACTCTGTCTGGGCCTGGGTCTGTTCATCAATGCCACCACCGGTGAATTCCCGCAAAAAGAGCAGGAGCTGTTTGAAGGTATTGTGGCGCTGATTGCGGTCGTCATCCTCACCTCAATGGTGTTCTGGATGCGCAAAGTGGCACGCAATATCCGGGTCGAGCTTGAGCAGGCGGTCGATCAGGCGCTGCACCGCTCCGGCCGTGGCGGTCTGGCGCTGGTGCTGATGGTATTTCTGGCCGTGGCACGTGAAGGGCTGGAGTCTGTCTTCTTCCTGCTGGCCGCCTTTACTCAGGATGTCGGTTATGCGCCGCCGATTGGCGCGGTGCTGGGGCTGGCAACGGCGGTGGTGCTGGGCATGCTGCTCTACTGGGGCGGTATCCGCCTGAATATGGCGCACTTTTTCCGCTGGACCAGCGTGTTCATTTTATTTGTTGCGGCGGGCCTGGCGGCGGGGGCAATTCGTGCGTTCCACGAAGCAGGCCTCTGGAATCGCTTTCAGGATGTGGCGTTCGACCTCAGTAATACTTTATCGACCCATTCGCTGTTCGGCACTTTGCTGGAAGGGATTCTGGGATATCAGGAGGCCCCAAGCGTGAGTGAAGTGACCGTTTACTTCGTCTACCTGATCCCGGCGCTAATTTTGTTCTTTATGCCTGCGCGTCCTGCTGCGTCGGCCACGGTGTAATCAGACATTTAACAGGCGCGCCCGCCGCGCCGGCAACTTAACAGGGAATATCGAGATGACAATGCGTTTCCGCCGCAAGGCACTGCTGCTTCCTCTGCTGGCGATCTCCGCTTCGGCTGCGGCAGCGGTTCCTCAGGTCACCGTTAGTGTCAACGACAAGCAGTGTGAGCCGATGAGCTTAACGGTCAAGGCCGGCAAGACTCAGTTCCTGATCAAAAACAACAGCCAGAAAGCGCTGGAGTGGGAAATCCTCAAAGGCGTGCTGGTGGTTGAAGAGCGTGAGAACATCGCGCCAGGCTTCAGTCAGAAGCTGACCGCCAATCTGGAAGCAGGCGAATATGAGATGACCTGTGGTCTGCTGAGCAATCCTAAAGGCAAGCTGATTGTTGAGGCGGGCGAGGGCACGGCGAAAAGCACTACTTCCGCGCGTATGCAGTTAGAAGGCCCGATCACCGCCTATAAAGCGTATGTGACGGATCAGGTGAATCAGCTGGTCAGTAACACCCAGGCGTTTACTGACGCTGTTAAAGCGGGTGATGTGGAAAAAGCCAAAACGCTGTTTGCGCCGACCCGTCAGTATTATGAGCGCATTGAGCCAATTGCTGAGCTTTTCTCCGATCTCGACGGCAGCATTGATGCCCGTGAAGATGACTACGAGAAGAAGGCAGCCGATCCTAAGTTCACCGGTTTCCACCGTCTGGAAAAAGCCCTGTTTGCGGATAACAGCACCAAAGGCATGGCGGACTACGCGGATAAGCTGAATAAAGATGTGAAAGATTTGCAGGTGCGCATCAGCGAACTGGCCTTCCCGCCAGCTAAAGTGGTTGGCGGCGCGGCCGGTCTGATTGAAGAAGTGGCCTCCAGCAAAATCTCCGGTGAGGAAGATCGCTACAGTCGTACCGACCTGTGGGACTTCCAGGCCAACATTGATGGCGCGCAGAAAATTGTTGAGCTGCTACGCCCGATGGTGAGCAAAGCGAACCCGCAGTTGCAGGCTAAGGTTGACGCTAACTTCAAAAAAGTCGATGCAATCCTGAGCAAGTACCGCACCAAAACCGGTTTCGAATCCTATGAGAAACTGACCAGCGCCGACCGTAACGCGCTGAAAGGACCGATCACCGCGCTGGCGGAAGATCTTTCGTTACTTCGTGGCACTTTGGGTCTGGATTAATCATGAGTCGTAAGGAAGATGACGCGCAGCCTGCGCGTCGTCGTTTACTGAAAGGTTTGGGTCTGCTGGGCGGCGCGGCGGCGATCGGCGGCGGTTGTCCGTTCCACGCCGCTGCTGCGGACAGCTTTTCGCCGGGTACGGTAACGCCGCAGGCGCGACAGCAGAGGCAGCCGTTTTACGGTCCACATCAGGCGGGCATCACGACGCCCCAGCAGGCATCGATGATGCTGGTGGCATTTGATCTGCTCAGTAGTGATAAAGCGGAGCTGAAGCGTCTGTTCCAGCTACTGACCCAGCGTATCGCCTTTCTCACCACGGGAGGGCCGGCACCTGCGGTGACTAATCCGCAACTGCCGCCAATGGATTCCGGCATTCTTGGGGCGACTATCGCGCCTGATAATCTGACAATTACTGTGTCGGTCGGCCATTCGCTGTTTGATGAACGCTTCGGTTTAGCGCCTCACAAGCCGAAAAAATTGCAGCCGATGACGCGCTTCCCCAATGATTCGCTTGATGCCAGTCAGTGTCATGGCGATCTGCTGCTGCAGATTTGTGCTAACACGCAGGATACAGTGATTCATGCTCTGCGTGACATCATCAAGCATACGCCTGACCTGCTGGGTGTACGCTGGCGACGCGAAGGTTTTATCTCGGACCACGCGGCACGCAGTCAGGGGCAGGAGACGCCGATCAATCTGCTGGGTTTTAAAGATGGCACCGCCAACCCGGATACGCACAATCCTGCTCTTATGAACCAGTTGCTGTGGGTGACCGCCGATCAGGATGAGCCTGTCTGGGCGCGCAATGGCAGCTATCAGGCAGTACGACTTATTCGCTTTCACGTTGAAATGTGGGACCGCACCCCACTGGGTGAGCAGCAGACTATCTTTGGTCGCGAGAAGCTTAGCGGCGCGCCACTGGGCATGCAGCATGAACATGACGTGCCGGATTACGCGCGTGATCCGGATGGTGAGGTCATTGCACTGGATGCGCACATTCGTCTTGCGAACCCCCGCACACCTGAGACCGCCAGTAGCCTGATGCTGCGACGTGGCTACAGCTACTCTGCGGGTATCTCTGCATCCGGGCAGCTTGAGATGGGATTATTGTTCGTCTGCTACCAGCACGATCTGGAGCGTGGTTTTCTCACGGTGCAGCAGCGTCTCAACGGTGAAGCGCTGGAAGAATATATCCGTCCTTTTGGCGGTGGTTACTTTTTCGCTTTACCCGGAGTTGCCGACGCCAGCCATTATTTAGGACAGTCGCTACTGGAGACTTGATTAATTTTTGAACAACGCGGGCGGGCCTGTCTCATGCCGCCCGCGGTTTACCACTTTCAGGTATTATTGGCTAAGTTTTTACTGAGATTTACCGGGTGCCGGGTGTTTATAAAATATGGTAATTGACTGAAATGTAGAGATTTTACATTTTGCCTTAAAAGAAATACTTACCCGCGATTAGCAATTCCTTTGCCAGCAGGTAAAATTACTGTTGCAAAGGCCCAACAAAATGGTGCAATTTATTAAACAGGCGTAATCGTATGTGTTGATGTATCACACTGGAGTTCGCGAATGGGTCGAGTCTTTAATGGAAAGTCACTGTCACTAAATAAATTGCGCCTGACCGCGAGGGCAATTCTGCCTCGTTATTTCTCCCTTCCTTCAACCATTTCTTTTGTCTTATCGCATCCTGTTTTATCCGGTGTTCAGCCACGTCATTGTGTTGCTGCATACCCATTATCCTGTCCTGTCATGGCTCTAAAGGAAGCCAACTGAAACCTCTAAAGCGTTCACGTAATCGCAACGGGTCAACGACCTCGCGCGGGAAATGAAACCAACTGAAAGGTGCCACTATGGGAAGACAGAAAGCAGTGATCAAAGCGCGTCGTGAAGCAAGAAGAGTGCTTCGCAGTGACTCTCGCAGTCATCGTCAGCGCGAAGAAGAGTCGGTCACTTCGCTGGTGCATATGAGCGGACTGGATGCAATTGGCATGGCGCGTGATACGCGTGACCGGTTACCGATTGAGGCCCGTAATGAAGCTCAGGCGCACTATCTTAATGCCATAGGAACGAAACAGCTGATCTTCGCAACCGGTGAAGCCGGATGCGGTAAAACCTGGATCAGTGCTGCGAAAGCAGCTGAGGCCCTGATTAATAAGGATATCGACAGGATTATCGTTACGCGCCCGGTACTACAGGCTGATGAGGATCTGGGTTTCCTGCCCGGTGATATTTCTGAGAAATTCGCCCCTTATTTCCGCCCGGTTTATGACATTCTGGTTAAACGTCTTGGCGCATCATTTATGCAATATTGTCTGCGTCCGGAAATTGCCAAGGTAGAGATTGCGCCTTTCGCCTACATGCGAGGCCGCACTTTTGAAAATGCTGTGGTGATTCTGGATGAGGCGCAGAACGTGACCGCCGCGCAGATGAAAATGTTCCTGACCCGACTGGGCGAAAACGTCACAGTCATTGTTAACGGCGATATTACCCAGTGCGACTTGCCCGCTGGGGTG
>Ga0157359_1001057_pt1 | contig 10901 bp, 8 predicted proteins | sample AttcapACBM3_FD_111482 | JGI IMG/M metagenome (GOLD analysis project Ga0157359, IMG submission 111482) | Fungus gardens microbial communities from leaf cutter ant in Botucatu, State of São Paulo, Brazil - Atta capiguara ACBM3 | ecosystem: Host-associated > Fungi > Mycelium > Unclassified ...
AAAGGCATTTAACCACAGATTGCTTAAGCTTGCAGCAGCTTCTCTAGTAAATATTTCAATGCAAGGCCGTATTTAAGTTTATTTTTTCAATAACTATTTTATTTATTTCTTTGCTTTCACTTATTTTTTTATTAGTTTTACTAAATAAAGTTCAACTTGACTTGTGAATATAGTTTCCCATACTGTGATGATCATATAAAAATTTATTGTATGATTTTCCATCAAGTAAAAGAAACTCAAAATCATTTTGTACTTTTATACAATTGTATAATAAACAATATGATAATTGAATTTAATAACAAGAAATTTAAACTATAAGGGATGACCAAAAATTGTTATATAAAATGCCAACACATCAGTATCGACAGTCTAAACGCCCTTTTTTATTCAAACCCAATTATCTCGCGTTGGTATTGGGATTATTTATTACAACGCCGATTTATGCACAAAGTTTAAGTTATGCTGAAGCAGAACAACAAGCTTTAAAAAGTTCATATAGTACCCAAGCCAATCAAGCATTACAGCAAGCTTCTCAATTAGAAGCCGAAGCAGTGAAAGGTTTAGGGCTACCTAGAGTTGATCTAAATGTTAGAGCTTACGCTTTTCACAGTGAAACAGATGTACCTCTTGGCGGTTTTAAACAAAAGCTTGAAAACGATTTAAGCCAAGGACTCAATGATAAATTGTCACAGTGGAACAATGTCATTCCATCTGATGTTTTAGGACAAGTTCAAGAAGGTTCTAATCAAATCATACATGATGGTATAAATCGCTTTCCCAATTATGCGAATTTAACTGTAGAAGATCAGGTAGTACGCCCTTCTATTTCAGTGGTTATGCCACTCTATACTGGCGGTTTAACCACTAGTGCAAAAAAAATCGCAAATATTCAGGCTCAACGTGCAGAGCTTTCAAGCCAACAACAACAAGATATACAGCGCTTTGAATTGGTACAAAACTATTTTAATGTGCAATTACAACAACAATTGGTCGCAAGCAGTTTATTTAACTTTAACGCAATGCAAAAACATTACAGCAATGCACTCAAACTAGAACAGCAAGGTTTTATTAGTAAAGGGCAACGTATGCAATTTGAAGTTGCCCGTAACAATGCCGAAAGAACTTTGCAAAATGCACAAGCAAACCTAAATGCGAGTCAATTTAGTTTAAACAACCTTCTGCATCAGCAAAATTATAGTGATTTAAGTACCCCTCTTTTTGTAAATACAGTTCGAAGTCAATCTTTAGAATCACTCCTAACGAGCTATTCTCAAAAATCGAACCTAGTACAAAAGATGCGCTTAGATACTCAACTGGCAAATGCAAATATTCAAGCTCAACAAGCCGCAAAAAAACCAAGTCTCTTTGCTTTTGGTGAATATTCATTAGATGAGAAGGAAAACTGGATTGTAGGTGTAATGGCAAAGTACAACCTGTTTTCGGGTGTAGATAAAAATAAGAATATTCATGCTGCCGAGTTAAAACGTTATGCCTCTGAGCTCATGACTGAACGCACAAAACAAGAAATTGAAGCACTATTAAATAAGTCATATAACGAGCTTAATTCAGCACAGCAAAGCCATAGCTTATTGCAAAGAAATATCAATGCAGCACAAGAAAACTTACGTATACAGGAGCTTTCTTTCCGAGAAGGTATGGGAACAGCGACACAAGTGATCGATGCGCAAAATGCATTAAGTGCTCTAAAAACTGAAATGGCTTTAAATGCATATAAATATGTCATGTCACTCGCAACATTATTGCAAAGCCATGGTTCTATGGACCAGTTTAAAGCTTATGTGACTCAACCACACACTGACTATATCCGCTAATAGGGGCATAAAATGAATCAAGAATCATCTTCTTCTCAGCAAGATTCACCTGTTACGGATACTGAGCAAATGGGTCAGGATCAACACGCCACTCAAACTGAAAATACTCAAGAAGTAAAATCGAGTAAAAAAGATGCTCAACCACCTAAAAATTCAAAAATTAAACTAATTATTGGTGTGGTTATTATCGCTCTGTTAGGAGTAATTATTTTTGGTTTATGGAAAAGCTATCAACCTAAGCCTATTGAATTACAAGGTCGAGTTGAAGCTGAAACGCTGCATGTCAGTACTAAAGTTCCGAGTCGTATTGAAGAAATTTATGTGCAAGAAGGCCAGAAAGTTTCCAAAGGACAACCTCTGGTTCGTTTAGTCAGCCCTGAGATAGAAGCCAAAAAGCAGCAAGCTCTAGCAACATTACAATCAGCTTTAGCATTTCAATCGACTGTAGACCGCGGTTCTCAACAGGAAAATATCGATACTCTTTATGCCAATTGGCAAAGTACCAAAGCTCAAGCAAACCTTGCAAAAACCACTTATCAACGCGGTGAAAATTTATATAGACAAGGTGTTATTTCGCGTCAAAGACGAGATGAGATGTTAGCAGCACAAACCTCTGCCCAAGAATTGAGTGAAGCCTCTTATCAACAATATGCCCGAGCAAAACGAGGAAGTACCAGCCAGCAGAAATCTACGGCAGATGCACAAGTTGATATTGCCAAAGCAGCGGTCAGCGAAGCTCAAGCACTTGAAGCAGAAACCCGTTTACTCGCTCCTATTTCAGGTACAGTTTCAAAAACTTATGGCAAGCCTTCTGAACTGGTTGCGATGGGTGTACCCGTTGTTAGCATTTTAGAAGATGATGATTTGTGGGTGAGCTTAAATGTCGGTGAAAACCAATACGCTTCTGTTTATAAAAATAAAACACTAGAAGGATTCATTCCAGCACTCAATCAAACCGTAGTGTTTAAAATCAAGAATATTGATGCCGAAGGTGACTTTGCCACTATTAAAACCACTCGTCAGACTGGTGGTTATGATATTCGTAGCTTTAAATTACATCTGGTTCCTGAACGACCTGTCAAAGACTTAAAGGTTGGCATGAGTGTTCTATTTAAAATTAAAGAAGAAAAATAAAGCATGTTTGCCAGTATATTACGTGAACTAAACTATTTAAGAAGCAATAAATGGGATTTGTGTATGATGACACTTATCCCCGCTTTTATCATTTTTTTGTTTAGCAGCATGTTTTATGCAGGTAAAGCTGAACATTTACCTATCGCTATTATTGATCAGGACCAGAGTGAACTGAGCCGCAATATTGAAAAATATCTTTCGTTAAATCATACGGTAGATGTTAAAACAATTACTGCAAGCTCAACCGAAGCTGAGAAACTACTGAATGAGACCAAAATTTGGGGCTATGTTTTTATTCCAGACGGCGCTGAAAAACGTTTTGTAAAAGCACAAGATGCCCAAATTAGTATCGCTTTCAACCAATCTTTTTTTAGCGTAGGGAATACAATTTCCTCGGCCATGTTAGTCAGTACACTCAATGCTTTAGCAGACTATGCAGGTCAGAGTTATCTTGCAAATAATATTCCCTATCTAGATATTCCTACAGCTCACGTCAAAATTTCAACGCTCTACAACCCTAGTATGAGCTATGAGTTTTATTTAGAACCTTTCATGGTTCCAGCCGTTTTGCATTTGTTACTGTGCTGTTGTGTCGCTTTTGCAATTGGGCAAGAACTTAAACGCGGTACATTAACGCAGTGGGTCAACCGTGAAAGTTTTATTCAAGGCTTATTAGCTAAAAATTTACTTTATAGCCTTATATTTTGTGCATGGACATGGGTATGGATGTTCTGGCTCGTTGAGATCCGAGGTTGGTTTGTCGCAGGTTCTCTCAGTTTATTATTAGTTGCCCAATTTTTGCTTTACTTTGCTTACGCTTTGATTAGTAGTACAGTCATTCTTGCAACTAAAAATTTAAGTAAAACTTTCGGTTTTATTGCAGTCTATGGTGGGTCTTCTTTAAGTTTTGCAGGTGTTACTCTGCCTTTAAATAATGCACCGATTTTCACTAAATTTTGGTCATTGATTATTCCATATACTCCTTATGCAAAGCTCCAAACCGAACAATGGGTCATTGGAAGTCCGCTTTTCATTTCAATGACTCCCTTTTTAATTCTGATTGGCTACTGCCTTATTTATTTATTTTTAAGTTGTGTGTTGCTTAAAAAATTAGTTCAGGGGGCAACACAATGAAAGAATTTTTTAAGGCTTATGCACAAACATTTAAAGATATTGTCCGTAATAGCTCAGTTTTTACGACACTCATTTTATCGGTCATTCTTTATAGTTTCTTTTATCCAACTGCTTATAAAGCAGAACGGGCTGAATCTATTCCGATTGTGATCGTCGATGAAGAACAAAGTCTGTTAACTTCACAATTAATTGGTCAAACTACTAATAGTCCAAATGTGAAAATTGTTGATGTCACTGCTAATTTTCTCGAAGCTGAACAAATGGTGCGTGAGCAAAAAGCTGATGGTATTTTGCTTTTACCGCATAATCTAACGCAAAGCCTACGCCGCGGAGAGACTGGTGGAATTGGCTTATACTTAAGTACAACCAACTTTTTAAAAACCAAAGAAATCGGGTTAGGCCTAGCCACATCTATAGAGGCAACATTAAAAGAATATATTGAAAAATTTGGACAACGAACGCACTTCCAACCTGCGCTTTCTATTCATCAGGTCCCTTTATTTAACCCACTTTCAGGCTATGGTAGTTATATTTTTCCAGCGGTTGCCTCACTTATTATTCACCAAACAATTGTGCTCGGTTTAGCCATGCTTATTGCAAGCTACCGCGAACAACACGAAAAGATTACTCCTATTCGTTTTGCAGGAATTTTTGCGAGTCTCTTTACCATTGGTTGTTTAGGAAGTTTCTATCTTTATGGCTTTACCTTGTGGTTTAACGACTATCCACACGGTGGAAACTTTATTGGTTTACTCGTCGCGGTTCCAATTTTTATTAGTTGTGTGATTGGATTAGGTATGTTGATTGGTTCGCTTTTAGATATGCCAGAACGTGCCGGACATATTATTGTATTTAGTTCAGTTCCCCTTTTCTTATTAACCGGTACCGCGTGGCCCCATCACGCCATGCCTGAATGGTTACAGTGGTCTGCCTGGTGCTTACCTTCTACACATGGCGTACAAATGTTTGTACAGCTTAATCAAATGGGTGTTCCTTTAAATGTTGTGGTTCCGAAATTAATTTTTCTTGCAACAATTGGAATTATTTTTTTAATTACGGCGTATTCACGCTTAACAGAAAATAAGTGAAGATATAAATAGAGATTGAATACAAATTATATTTTTATTTACTATAAAATCTTATAGTTAAAAACATTTTTTAAGAAATTGACCAAAAATTTCAAAAAAAATAAATAAATTCAAAGCATTAATTTGTATTAATTGTCATGAAACCTTAAGAAAACTTTAAGTTGAAATTAAGAAAATTTCTCCATAGTAATTAGTATAGTTTTTCAGCAGCTACGCAGAGTATTCTGTAATCCTGCCCTATGACGGAATCTGGATATGGCAAAGGTGTGTTATTGCGCAGATGACTTTGCAATGAATGCAGAAATATCTGATGCAATTATTCAATTAATTGAACAAGGTGCACTTCAAGCAACCTCATGTATGACCCAATCTGAGTTATGGGAAACTGCTGCTGCCAAATTAAAACCTTTTAGTGATCAAGTTGATATCGGTTTACATTTAAATCTTACTCACGCTTTCGCTTCAGGTAACACTTTTTTTTCCTTACCTATGCTTATTTTACGTGCATGGTCCTCCAGCCTTAATCGTGAATCAATCACTCAATGTATTGAAGAGCAATGGGACTTATTTGTTTCGGTCATGGGAAAACAACCAGACTTTATTGATGGACATCAACATATTCATCAATTTCCATTTATACGTGATATTTTGCTGCAATTGTTAAAAGAGAAAAATTTCACGGGTTGGATTCGAAATTTACAACACCCAATAGATCTACCCCATTATCGTTTTAAGACCCGTGTACTCTCTGCACTGGGCTCTAACTCTTTGGCAAAAGCATGCCAAACCTATCAATTTAATCAAAATGACCAATTTGCTGGTATTTATGATTTTAAGCAAACTGATTATGGCGAACTCAATCAATATTGGCTTGCAAATGCAAAAGACCATTTACTGATTATGTGCCATCCAGCACTTGCAGAATCGAATGATCAAGATCCGATTCAACATGCCCGAATACAAGAATATGAATACTTCAGTTCGGATCAGTTCCAACTTGATTGTCAGCAATATGGTATCCAACTCTCTAGACTAGGGGCAATGCAATGAACACAAAACCCTTTTTATCCTGCGTTGTTCCAGCCTATAACGAAGCAGAAAATTTAAAAACCTTTATTCCTGCTTTGGCAAATAGTCTAAAACAACAAAATCTTAGCTATGAAATTATTGTGGTAGATGACGGTAGTAAAGACGATACCATTCCTATTTTACAAACAATGATTGATGACTATCCATTAGTTGTACTTGAACTTTCACGCAACTTTGGTAAAGAAGCAGCACTAAGCGCTGGTTTAGATCATGTGACAGGTGAAGTTACGTTACTAATTGATGCTGACTTTCAACATCCGTTTGAAGCAATTCCAACCATGATTAACCTTTGGAAAAATGGTTATGACATGGTATATGGCATTCGTAATCGTACAACGGAATCTTGGCTCAAACGTGTTCTCACCCAAGGTTATTATCGTGTATTAAACTTAAGCTCTCCAATTGATATTCCTGAAAGTGCTGGAGACTTCCGTTTATTAGATGCAAAAGTTGTTGAAGCAATTAAACAATTGCCAGAAAAAAACCGCTATATGAAAGGCTTATATGCTTGGGTTGGCTTTAAAAGTATAGGAGTTAATTTTTCTGAACAAGAACGCCAACATGGTCGCTCTAGCTTCAACGTAAAATCTCTCTTTAACTTGGCTATGTCAGGTTTAACAGGTTTTTCAGACTTACCTTTACGCTTATGTATTTATTTGGGTGCCATCTTAGCTTTAGGTGCTATGGGCTATGGTATATGGATTATCTTAAATACATTGATTGAGGGAGTTTCTGTTCCAGGTTGGGCAACACTTGTAGCAGGTATGACATTACTAGGTGGTATACAGTTATTATTCCTAGGTATTGTGGGTGAATATGTAGGCCGAATTTATGCGGAAGTAAAAAACAGACCAAAATATATTGTTTCAACCGAACATTCTCGTATTAAACAAGAAAAATCTATCACAAAGCCAGAAAATACATTCTCTAATTTCTAACATGTTTGCACATATTCTTCAGCTCATGCGGTTTACCACTACTGGGGCCGCAGCCGCACTTACTCACTATAGTGTCGTCATGCTTCTTTTTCAGAAGCATGTTGCACTGCAATATGCCAATTTACTCGCATTTTTAGTCGCCTATTGGGTGAGCTATTTCGGGCATCGTATTTTTACTTTTAAAGCACAACATCTCGACCATCGTCAGACTCTACCAAAATTCACTTTGGTTGCAGGCTTAGGTTTTTTATTTAATGAAAGTTTTCTTTTACTTTCAAACCTCTATTTTAACGTACCTGTTTCAACCTTAGTGTGTATTGCAATTGTTCTGACTTCTGTCCTGACTTTTTTGCTTAACCGTTTTTTTGCATTTCAACATTAAGGACTGTGTATGCAGCAATGGCTTCGTAATTCCAAATTTTTATTATTTTTTTTACCGTGTTGGTTACTTCTTCTTTCTTGGATAAGACCTCTATCTGTACCTGATGAAGGTCGTTATGGGGACATTAGCCGAGCGATGGTCGAATCTGGAGATTGGTTAACTCCTAGAATCGATGGTTTGCCATTTATGCATAAGCCCCCTTTACTGCATTGGTTAAGTTCTATCTTTATGGAGCTTTTCGGTGTGCATGTGTGGGTGTTACGTTTAGTACCTGTTCTGGCGGGTACTATGATGTTAGTCGGCCTATTCTTGTTTGTAAAAAAGCATATTTCAGAAGGTGTAGCACAGCTTACGGTTATTATTTTAGCCACCAATCTGCTTTTCTTTGGTAGTAGCCAGTATATTAACCATGATTTACTCGTAGCATCTTGGATTACGATTAGTGTTTTATGCTTTGCTGATTTTACTATTTCTGCACGTAAACCTATTCTATTTTTAGGTTATGTTGCTGGTGCAGCAGCATTTTTAAGTAAAGGTCTCATCGGTGTTCTCATTCCAGGTATGATCTTATTACCTTGGCTACTCTACACCAAGCAGTGGAAGAAAATCCCTTCCCTTCTAAACCCATTAGGGATTTTGTTATTTTTACTCCTTATTAGTCCATGGCTTTACGCAGTACAAAGTAAATATCCTCAATTTTTACACTACTTCTTCATCGACCAACAATTTAGTCGATTTAGTTCAAAGGAATTCAACAATAAGCAGCCGTGGTGCTTCTATCTACTTATTTTAGTTGTGGGTGCTTTACCATGGTTTTTTGCAAGTAGATTTGAGTCTATTAAGGCCGTATTTAAAGATTATAAGCAATCGGGTGTATTTACCCTGCTTGTATGGTGGTTTATTTCTGTCACAGTTTTCTTCTCTATTCCACCTTCTAAACTAGCTGGCTATATTTTACCAGCTGTGCCACCGCTTACTATTTTCTTGGCACTTGTGATTAACAAAGTTCTTGAAAGTAGCTATAAAACCAAATTACAGGTATGGGGTACTCCTGTATTTATTATGATTCTTGGAATTGCTATTGCTGCAACGCCACATTTTATTCGTACAAATCAGCCCTTTTTCCAACACGAAGCCATATTCATTTATACAATTGGAACCTTGTTAGTTGTGATCCCACTGGTTTTATTATGGCTATATAAAAACCAGAAAATGAGCTATTTAAACTATATTTTTATAAGTTTAATTGTTCTATGTAGCGCTGTTCCTTTCGCCGTTCGTATTTTAGATACCAAAAATAATGTAGGCCAAACGGATTTTGCTCAGTATGTCACCCCATCTACAAAAATAGTTTTCTACAATTACTATTTCTATGATGTTCCTTTCCTTTTACAGCTTAAACAGCCTGTCTATATTGTGAATGAATGGGATGGTGTTCATTCTGATAGTGCTTCTTTAGAAATTAAAGATGGTTTGTTATTTGAACCTGAGCTTAAAAAGTATTTGTGGAGCGAACAACAGCTTCAAGACGCGTTATCTCAAAAGCAAGATTTGATTGTGGTCAGTCAACCTAATAATTTCGCGACCAAAGATCCATCAGTGCAAACTTTGCATTACCGCAATTATGATGTGTTTATTTTCCATTCGGCAAAATAAATGACTCAATAAAAAAGGAAGCCTAAGCTTCCTTTTTTTATTTTAAAACGATTTACTCTTCAGAAGTATCTTCATTATTAGATACAGCTTCTTCGCCATCTGTTTCAATCGTATCTAATTCGCCTTCAAGAAGCTCTTCATCATCTTCTACAGCTTCAATTGAAACTACACCAACTAGCGTTTCTTCTTCGCTTAAACGAATCAGACGAACACCTTGAGCATTACGACCTGTCATTGCAACTTCTGCTGCACGCGTACGAACAAGCGTACCGCCATCAGAAATCAACAATAACTCTTTAGTTTCATCAATAGAAACTGCACCGACTAGCTCACCGTTACGTTCACTTGTCTTAATCGCAATAACACCCTTACCACCACGTTTTTTGGTCGGGAAGTCATTTACTGGAGTACGTTTACCATAACCATTCGCACTCGCACACAATACTTCACCTGTTTCAGGTACAACAACAAGCGATACGATACGACTAACTAGATTTGAATCTGCTGAATCGTCATTATCATCTGATTCATCATTTTCTACATCTGCATCTTCTTCGCTTAAAGTACTGCTTGCAAAGCTCACGCGCATACCACGTACACCTTTCGCTGTACGGCCCATTGCACGTACGTCAGTTTCAGCAAAACGAATTGCTTTACCTTCGTTCGAGAACAGCATGATTTGCTGATTACCATCGGTAATCGCCACACCAATTAAGGTATCTTCTTCATTAAGTTCAATTGCACGTAGGCCATTTGAACGAATGTTAGCGAATTGCTCTAAATCAACACGTTTAACCGTACCTGAAGCTGTCGCCATAAATACATAATGGTTTTCAGGGAACTCTGTTAACGGCAAGATAGCAGTTACTGTTTCATTCGCATCTAAAGGCAACAAGTTCACAATCGGACGGCCTTTTGCACCACGTGATGCTTGAGGCACTTCAAACACGCGAAGACGATATACTTTACCTACGTTAGTAAAGCACAGCACAGTCGCATGGTTTGAAGCTACAATGAGATGTTGAATAAAGTCATCATCTTTCATTGAAGTTGCAGACTTACCACGTCCACCACGACGCTGAGCTTGGTAGTCTGACAGTGGTTGAGTTTTTGCATAACCTGTTTGTGAAACCGTTAATACAACTTGCTCTTCTGGGATTAGATCTTCACGGCTAAAATCGATACGTGATTCGATAATTTCCGTACGACGTGCATCACCATACTGTTGCAGTACTTGCGCTAACTCTTCACGAATTACAGCCATCAATAAATTGAAATCATTTAAAATTGCTGTAAGTTCAGCAATTTGACCTAAGATTTCAGTATATTCTGCATGTAACTTATCTTGTTCAAGACCCGTTAAGCGGTGTAAACGTAATTCTAAAATTGCGCCAACTTGTGTTGGTGATAAACGGTAAATTGAATCGCTTAGACCAAATGGACGATTTGGATCTTCACCTTCAATTTCATCTGGACGAACAGAAATTGCGCCAGCTTTTTCAAGCAATGAAACAACGCCACCACCTGCCCACTCACCTGCTAGTAAACGCTCACGCGCTTCAGCTGGGTTAGCAGAAGTTTTGATGGTTTCAATAATTTCATCAATATTGGCTAATGCAACTGTCAAACCTTCCAAGATATGACCACG
>Ga0157359_1001059_pt1 | contig 10899 bp, 14 predicted proteins | sample AttcapACBM3_FD_111482 | JGI IMG/M metagenome (GOLD analysis project Ga0157359, IMG submission 111482) | Fungus gardens microbial communities from leaf cutter ant in Botucatu, State of São Paulo, Brazil - Atta capiguara ACBM3 | ecosystem: Host-associated > Fungi > Mycelium > Unclassified ...
ATCTTGGATAACAAGGTATGAACTACATCTAACATTAGCAATTTTTAACTTAATAGTTAGCCCAATTAGTATAGTATCTAGAACAGTTGCTATCTTCAGAAAATTTCATTCTATTTTCTTAGGTTCTTCCTAGAGATTAGTCATGTATTAAGTAATTGTAAGCAATAGACTTAGATTTTCTCTCGAGCCTGAAGTATAAACTTCACACCTTCACTATAGTTATTCTAATAGTAGATATTTCTTGGTTGGTATATAAATAATATCTTCTAATTTGATTCCCAGGAAGATCATTATCTAATTCCAGCAACATATTGTGTAAACTTACTTGTATGATATTCTAAACTACTGGAATATTATATTTATTTTTATACCACTATCTTATATAGTAGCATATAACAGAGAAACTATAAATATAAATTCTTCCTTTTACAAATTAACTATGTCTCACTCACTAGAGGTTAATATGGACAAACTGAGAGATAGACTCAGGTCATCAAACCAAAACTCTTTGAGAGAATCTTTGGTACAATCAAATCTCTCTTCTGTTCTATATATGGATAGAATAGAGGCTCAAAATAATAACATCTCCTAGACAAAGCAAACAAAGAAGGAGAACTTTCAATCATCATACACAACTTCTAGATAGAGAGTGTCTAATATCCAGTATGATAATCAGAATACAAACCAACCTTATGACCTTAAGTCATCCTTCATCTCTTATTCAGAATTGCAGCTAGCCAATCTAGACTTATGAGATAGCCAATCAGATTCTACTTATATTTTCAGAGCTATAGAAACTGTCCACAAGGATTTGAAGAACATCAAGTTCTCACTCTATTATATTGCAAACTTTATTAGAAATAGAAGTCTCAAAAATAATAGGGAGAAGGACATTTCCAGTCTTACAGGTTTTGGACAAGTGGCATTGTCACTCATCGTATCTATCTACAAAGGTGGTTGGAATACATTAAAGATAGATGACAATGTTACTTATTTCTGTTAGAAAATATCTTCAAAATTCAACAGGAAGATTCCTATTCCAAAACTTAGAAAGAAATCCAAGAAAATTTCAATGACTAATCCTGTTGACTTTTCCAACCTTCCACCTCTTCTTCTAGTTCATCTGAGACCATCAAAAGAAGATCTCAGCAAGTTGTGATTTTACAATAGAAAATCTCAAAGCTAGTCTGAAAAAAAGAAGAGATATTTATATGCTTAAACTTTATCTGGGAATATCAGAGAAATTCTCAAATTAAAGGATAACTTCCTAATCTTTCATCCAAAAAAATTAAAGATATCCATAGAACTATCAACAATATAGGAACAACAAAATCTTATATTAACATGACCACTAAGAGACCCTCTCATGAGCAAATCATTATCTCTATGGAAAGTAACGACAGCAAGAATTTGATAAAGCTCTCAGGTAATCATGTTGCTAACTTAAATTATGCTCTCAAGGATATTAAATCAGATACCATCATGGATTTTATCTATATCAACCATTGTGGGCTTATTATTTCAGTGAATAAAGTTGCTACTTCTTCCAATCTATTTGTGGTCAAGAACTACATCAAGAATACTACCTCTGTAGATTCAAATAACATCCAATCCAAATTGTATCTGAAGATGATATCCATTACCTTAGTAAGAGAACTAATATACCCATCAATTTGAGTGTAGTTGAGTCTATCATCAAAACACTCATATCTTCAGCAATATTCACATCATATCAAGACCATGTGTTATTAAAGTATCATCTAAATTAGATATGGCTATTATTTGCATTAATATATGGGATTCTCAAAGCAGCACTTCTGTCAAGATGTTAATCAACCACTGCTTCAATGTAGGAAGTTACATTGCCACTATACAAGATGATAACATGAACTCTGATGTCCCCCAATACAAGAACTGCTAGAAATAGGGACATATCACTTTTTCTTGTCATGTCCAAGGCTTACACTGTGTTAAATATAATAGACCCCACAAGTCTGAATACCACCATCACTTCACTTGGTATTACAAAGCAAACTTTAAGACTAACCCTCCATGCTTTAAAACCAAACAAGGAAAGCCATGTCCTCATATATTTGAATGCCTGAACTGCAAAGGTAACCATCAGGCTGATTCAAATTCATACCCATTATGGAGGTATTGTTTCAATAGAGAATGGAATACTAAAAAGTATCAAGAGCTCTGAGAATTAGGAATAAGTCAATTTGCTCAGCCATCAGCAATGTTCAAGTATAATTATTAAAATCCTTAAGCTTTTTTTGCAAAATGTTTGAAAGAAAAAGACTCTTATGAACAGAATTTTAGAAATTAACATAGATTTTGACATTTTCTTATCTAGGAACCTCATAGTCATTCATTTGCACTATACCAAGTTCTTCCAATGAAGAAGAAGTTAGCATTGTAGGCACTCTGAATCATTCTAACTGGATCACATTTTCTAGACCATCAAATAACAACAATGACTATCCTTATTATTATGATCTTAGACTAAGCTCAGGCTGCAACTTAGGCAAAGACTTGAAATAGAAAGTAGGGAGGATACAATTGGTAAAGTATAAAGATACAAGAGTACATCTATGCTATATATATACAAGTACAATGAGAAGATAGTCTACAATACACAAGGTAACCAAGATATAGAACATGAGGGAAGAGCAAGGATACAGCACCTACTACATGAGGTGCTGACTGAGACTACTTCAGCATAGCCAATCATGTTATCATTGCCCTGTACCCTAGTCTATACTGAAGACATGACATATTAATCATAACAATACCCCCTTTTCAGATTTCATGTCCTTATGAATTAGATCAGTACTTCAAGTTCTCCAACAACATGAGTCACCACAATCTTTTGGGTAGGACCAATGATTGCTTGTCTTTGATTGTCAATAGTGATGAAGTATGGCTTATATAGAGAACATCCTTGATAGATGAATATTGGGTATCTATTTCATAAGGTTTTTGTGTTGTGCTTTTTATCTATAAATGCCACTGCTACTTTTTTCCAGAACTCTGGATCTTGTTCTCCTCTTGAACAAAGTAATTGATAATGAGAAGGTGGTCTGAATAGCCTTGTTTGTGTTGGAGAGTGGATAAATTTCATGTACTGTTTCAAGTTCTTGATTTCTTCATGTATGAAGCTTGACTCAGTTGTTTTGGATGTTATTGTTGACTCTTTATATGACTTGATTAATATTACTTCTTTGTCTTCTACTTTTTCTCCATTCAACTCCTTCTTCTGTTCTCCATCTTTGTATAGCTCCTGTATTTCTTGAATATTATCATCCATGTATTGATTTCCTCATCCTTTGTATTCATCTAATTCATTGGCTAACATCTATTGAACTTAATATGCTCAATCTTCCATGTTGCATTGAATCAGATATTGTAGATCTTCTGATATCCCAAGGATATTCATTACATTCATTATTCAATTGTTGATACTTGCTTTCAAAATTGTTCCTTCTATTTCTATAATCATTGTGTTTGTTTCTTCTGCTATCTTCATCATGTTCTATACTTGTCTTTGCACATCTATCATTGCTTCCAATCCTTTTAATGTCTTGTGGTATAATTTAGTCTAATTGTTGTATTCCTTTTTAAATAGTTTTGTCTCATCCATGTTGTTGAGTTTCCCAGTCATGTATAGGTTGGGAGAAGTTGGCATAGTAATGTAGTTGTTGGTGAATTGAGAAGACATTTGTGATATCAAGTGATGTTATAAATTATTGAAATGAGATTTTTATCCCCTCTCTTTATATGTTTTGACTCAAAATTCTTGACTAATAGTCTTCAATTGCTTCTCTTGCATGAGGCAACCCTGTTTCTGCAATCTATTGATCATGTTCATCCCTATAGCTTTTTCAATGTATTAGGTATTGTATCTCTTGTTCTCATTTCCAATGCTTCCTAACTTCTTCAACTTTGTATTCCTCTTCTTTATTAATAATTGTGGGTGGGGGTACTGGTTCCATGTGTTGTCCTTTGAACTGTGGTTCCCTGCATCTTGTCAGCAGATCTTTATTGAACATGTTATGAATCATCCATCCTTCTGGAAGTTTGAGCTGAAATGCTCCTTGACTAATATCCTTTGAGATCCTAAAATGTCCATATCTCTTTTAGTCCAGCTTCTTTGAGGGTCTGTTTAAATGAATATTTTCTTATTTTCCAGCCACATGTTGTCTTCTTCCTTCAATCCTTGAGGATTCTTTTATATTTTGTCAAACTACTTCTTCATTGTTTCTTGTGCTGCTTTCATTGACTTTGTAGCTTCTTTCCAACTTCTTTGTAGTCTTATAAGGAATTCTTCTAGTTTCAGAAACTCCATTTGTACCATAAGGTTGCCTTTCCATGAATGTCTTCCAAAATTGAGCATGAATGGTGTTTGTCCCATTACAGTATGTTTCTTGTCATTGTATTGAAATTCTGCAGCTGCTAGCCATTCTGTCCAATCATCTTGTTGATAATTAACATAATGTTGTAAAAATGTTCCCACTTCTTGATTAATCCTTTCTGTTTGTCCATCTGTCTGAGGACAGTATGCCATTGATAATTGTCTTGTAATTCCCAGTGCTTTTGTAAATTCCTCTATGAATCTTGATGTGAATTGTGGTTCTCTGTCACTTAGAATATTCCTCAGTACTCCATGTATTTTCCATATTTTGTCCCAATAGATTTTCGCAATTTCTTCTAAGAAAATGTTTATTATTGTCATCTTTAGCCTGATCATCTTAGTGAATCTGTCTATGATAACTACAATAGCATCTTTCCTGTTTGACTTTGGTAGTAGACCAATGATATCAATACTGATTTCTTGCCAAAATCCTTGTGGTATTTTCAATAGGTGTAATTCTCTTGCTTTTTTCTGATGTTGTACTTTGTTCTGCTGGCATTTAAAGCATTCTTGAATGTATTTCTTGATTCCTGGCCACCAGTAGTTTTGTTTGATCAACTCCAACATTCTTGTTTGTCCTGGATGGCTAACATCCACAAGATCATGGTTTTCTCATAGTACCTGTTCTCAAATCTTTTTGTTATTAGGAATATAGATCTGTCCATCATCTTTCTTCAGTTCCTATATCACTTTTTGCTCTTTTGTTCTGTTTCATTGTAATTTCTTCAATAGGTCTATCTTCTCTATTACACTGTCGCTTCTTAACATTGTAATTTCAACCATTATTCTTTTGTTCCATAGTTCCTCCTTGAGTAGTTGTATGTCTTTGTTATCATCCTGAGTATTCACTTAATCACTTAATCTTTTCTTGATAGAATGTCTGTCTTTGTGTTGGTTTTTCCTGGTATATGTTGTAGTATGAAATCATAGTCTTATAACTTCAGATACTATCTCACTTGTCTTCCATTTAAATTTTGAGGCTTTCTGAAGTATTTGAGATTTCCATGATCTGTCCAGATCTCAAACTTTTCCATAGCATCCAGTAAGTATTGTCTCCACTTGGTTAAAGCTTCCACAATGGCTAGTAGTTCCTTGTCATATATCTTGTAGTTCCTTTTCACTAGTTGCATCATCCTGGATGAACACACTATCAGTTTCCATTTTCCTTCCTATTCCTGTAATAGTACTTCTCCTATAGCATATCCTGAGATATCCATTTCTACCTTGAATTTACCTTCCATTTTCAGAAGAGAAAGTACAGGTTGACTTGTTATCTTTTTCTTTAATTCCTCAAATGCCTATTAGTGTTCCTCTATTCATGCTCATTCCTTCTTTCCTTTCAACTTATTTAATGGTTTTGCTATATAACTGATGTTCTGGATGAATCTTCTGTAGAAATTTGCAAATCCCAGAAAGCTTTCTACTTTCTTGATTTTCATTGGCATCTTCCATCTCTTGACTGCTTTTATCTTGTCTTGTTCTATTTGAACTTGTCTCTTTTCAATGACTGCTCCAAGTATTGGGATATCTTCCATGTTGAAGTCACATTTGGATCATTTGAAACATAAATTATGTTTCTCTGTAATCTTCAAAAATCAGATTGTTTTTTCTTCCAATTCTTTTATCATTTTGGCTGGTATTACAAAGTTGTCCATGTAGTTTGCCAGTACCCTTTCATGGAGTAGCTTCCTGAATATACTGCTCATCATCCTTTGAAATGTTCTCAGTGAGTTATACAGTCCAAAATACATGACCTGTGGCTTGAATAATTTTTTATTCATTAGAAAAGCCACTTTTCATTTGTTGCCTTCTTTTATCCACACATTGTTGTATCCCCAAATAAGATTGATATCAAAACTAAAGGCAGTGGACTTTAAATTATTTTTATTTTCTTTTTATTTTTATTTTCCTTTTCCATTTATCTTCTTTTCTACTCTTAGAACTAGAATTAGAGTGACCAGATCACATAGTCACACATCAGTCACATCAGATGACATGGTCACAAGCCATGAGATACATAGAAGGACATAGAAGGTTTTGGAAGGATGACATTATACAACATATGCAACACATGGTTGCTTAGGGTAGGCTAGGAGTAGTTAGTATGGACCATGAAGTTTTAGTATATGAAGTAGACTATCCTGTACAGAGTTCTCTATTGAGTTCTCTTGTGTTAACCCTAATACAAGGTTCTTTCTTTTAACCAACTCTAAAGGTCTTAAGTTTGTAACAATTGAGTTTGTTGAAGTACTTTGCTTCCTTTAGTTTGTTGATAACTTCTTCTATTAATGAGAGTGGCATCTTATCTTTGATGGTGACCTGATTAAGCTTTCTATAATCTTGAACTAGCCATAGTAAACTATCTTTCTTCAGAATATAAAAATATGGTGCTACATATCTCAATTTTAATTCCACTATCAACATAGCTTTTAGTGTTTATCCAACTACTGATTGAGAGCTTTTTCTTCCTTTAATATTATTATGTAGGCCTTTGCATTCAGTTCCCTGGATGTGTCTTCTATGATATTTATTCCATGATCCCATTCTCATCATTCAGGCAATTTTTCAAATTTCTTCTTATTGAACAAATGGGTGAATGGTCGAATATAATCTGGCAAATTCTCTGGATTTATTACATTGGGTTCCTTTTCAATTTCTCCATTGTTTTATTCTTTGTTTTCCATGGCCTGTGTTCTTCTAGTTTTGAACTCTATATCCTAGTGTTTTATCTTGCAAGATCCTGGGCATTTTGTAAACTATATTGTTCTATTCTTCCAATTGACCTTGGGTTTGCACTTGACTAGCCAATTGTGTCCCAAAAATATGTCTGTTCCATTTAAATCCATTACTGCAGCCTCTAGCTGCTCTTTGTATCTGTTGATTTCAATTTCTAGAGGTGCTACCTGTCAAGATCATTGATGGTGGACTTTATTTTTTTTCTTTTCACTTGATTTTCTTTTTCTTTTTCTTTTATTTTTAGAACAACTTAGGTTAGGGTTTATCAGTCATGCTGTCACATCAGTCACAAGTTGATGGCATAGTCACAAGACTGATTGCGGGACTTGAGAGAATGGAGTAAAAGATTCTGGAATAAAGTAACGTCATACAATATGGACAACACATGTTGGCCTCATGTCATACACATGGTTATTTAGGGTAGGGTGCACAGTAGTAAGCATGGACCATGAGTAGTAGTATATAAGGTAGACTACTTTGTACTAGGAACTCTATCGAGTTCTCTTATGTTACTCAATACAAGAGTTGTTCTTTCGTCTTACTCTAAAGAACTTAAGATCATAACACTACCCTGGTCACCTCTCCATTCTTCACTCTATCTGTGTTAAACACTTTAAATGAGAAGTTGATTGGTTTCATCTGAATTCTCTTGTTCTTTACTAGTTGTTCATTAATATCTATATATATACATCTTAAGTCAACCAATGCTTTAACTTTGAGGTTCTTTCCATTCTTCATCTTGACATTTGCTTGTATGTTTAATTCTTTCTCAGAATTACTCTGTTAGTTATGAATAATGTATTTATTCTGAGATTTTACAAAGATCTCTCATACTATGCCTACTTGAGATTTTTGCCAAAACCCTTCTTCTTGTTATCTTCATCATTATCTTCATCATCTGATTCTTCCTAAACCTTTTGTTTCTTTATTGACTGCTTCCCTTTACAGTTCTTTGCAATGTACTCTTCTTTGTCACATTTGAAACATTTCCTTGTTTCCTTCTCTTTCTTCTTCCAACATTCCTTAGCTATATGGCCATATTTGTTGTAGTTGAAGTATTTTGCTTTCCGTTTTTAGAGTTGTCATTAGACTTCCCTATATCCATAGGTTGTCCTCTTCCTCCATATGTTATTTCAGTTACCATTTTGTAATCATGTTGTTCTTCTGTGAACTTGTATCCTTGTTCTACTGAGGTGATTGCCACCTTCCATTCTTTAAGTGTTTCTGGTGCCACAATGGGTGGATATTCTAATATAGTTTTGATAATGTCCTGTCATACATTCTTCTTCAGCAAAAATATTGCATGCAGGTTGTTTGTATCTGCTTTCAGAGCTAAGACTTCAAATTCAATTATGAAGTCTGTTGTATTTTGTTTTTCTTGTTTGAAAGACTCTATTTTCCACTTGGCTTCTATTTCCTTCATCTTGTCACTGAATATCATCTTGATTTCCTTAACAAATTCGTTCTAATCCTCGGTTTCTAGTTCTTTGTCTAGCTCATCAAGCTTTCTTTATGCATATATGCCTGCTACACCTCCTCTGAGATGTGCTAAGATCGCTGTGATCCTATCATCAGTCTCCATGATCCTGTTACTCTTGAGGAAAAATTGTATTCCCCTCCACCAGTCTTCAAATTTTGTTTGGTTCCCATTGAACTACTCTAGATTCAGTACTATACTCTTAAGTACTGTGACCTGTACATCCTTATTCATTAGTGCTGGTATTATAGACATTTCCTTGTCTGATTGATTGATTGTTTCTTCTGAGGCTTTGTTTGTAATCTTCAATGATCCTAGTTTCTCTAATAGTGCCTCTATATCATTTGTTCTGTATGAACTCATCTTATCTTCTTCATAGTTTATACCACACATGTTTTGTTTGTCTTCTGGCAGTAACTTCACCTAATCATCTATAGACTAACCACTATATACTTTTTCTTTTGCAAGGTGAGCTTGTCAACACTTTACCAAATGTTATAACCTTAGACTAAGCTCAGATTGTAACTCAGACAAAAACTTGAGATAGAAAGTAGGGAGGATACAATTGGTAAAGTATAAAGATACAAGAGTACATCTATGCTATATATATACAAGTATAATGAGAAGATAGTCTACAATACACAAGGTAACCAAGACATAGAACATGAGGAAAGAGTAAGGATATAGCATCTACTACATGAGGTGCTGACTGAGACTACTTCAGCACAGCCAATCATGTTATCATTGCCCTGTACTCTAGTCCATACTGAAGACATGACACATTAATCATAACACTCATGTCATTATATATATCAATTCACATTTCTCTCATTTACACTTTTCTCTGCAAAAAGATATATTTGACTACAAAGATATTAACTATTTTTCCTTTTTCAATAATGGCAACATTTTTTTTATGCTCAATGTATATTCAGATGACTACAAAACCACTTTAAAGTATCTCAAGGATACTAAAGCAAATCTTTGAAATGTTCTTATTATGGCTAGTAACTTTAATATTAGGGATAATATTTAGAATCTCTCTTATTCCTTTCATTTAATTCATAGTAACTCTATATTTGATATTGCTAACTCTTTGGACCTCAAACTCTCTTTTTCTACCCAATAGATTCCTACACAATACTCAGATAATGCTAACAATGTTAATCTGATTATCAATTTATTTTTCCTCTGTTCTAACTCCATGGAAATTAATAATCACAGCATTAATTCTGAAATTCAATTTTCATCTGATCATGCTCTACTTACTGTTAACATTATTTTGATAGAAGAATTTATTTCATTTAAGACAAACAATATACTATTATTAAAAATAGCAAGAAATAAGAAAAATTCACTTTTGATCTCATCACAGCTATTAGGAACATCAACACCTCAATTATCCTATACAAGAATTCTCTTGAACTCATTGTTTAGAAGTATGCAAATGCTTTGGAATTGATATGGCTTAAACATTTGAAATACATTAATATTACTAGGTAGTCTAAAGCTTGGTGAAATGAAGAATGTTAAATGAAGCTCAGAAACTACAAAACTTCTAAAAAACTTGAGAATTGGAAGGTATTCAAAGATACTATCAAAAGAACTAAGTAAGCCTTTTTTGATAATAAGATTCATAAAATTACATCAAGAAATTCAAGACCTTGGAACTTAATGAAGTGTGTCAATAAATATAAACTACTAGCTATCAAGGCCTTACAATATACTGGCTATCTATATATTGAGATCAATGATCTATGGCAAGCACTTCATCAAACTTTCAATGCAGCCCAAAATTATCAAATCAATATGAAAATTTTGGATGAAATTCCATCAAAACTGTGTTATGGGACACTGGACACTAATAATTTTTCTTTTTCTTTTCTTTTATTTTTCTGATTTTATATTGATTTTCCTTTTCTTTTTCTTTATTTTTCTTATGAACAATGAAGAGACATGTGACACCACAGTCACATGACATGTCACATGATGAGATGTCATAGGCCTAGAAGGTGGTAAAAGGATCTAGAAGATGACGTCAGGGCACATATATACAACATGGCGACCTTGAGGTGAACATGAAAAAGGAGCATGGGCATAAGGGTAGGGTTAATTATTAGTAGCACGGACCATGAGTACTTTGTATAAATAGGACTCTAATTAAGAAGAGGCTCCTTGTCAAGTTCTCTTGTGAACTATCCACAATATATCCACTTTGAGATTTACTTGCTTGTGCTATCATTTGTCATTGTGATAAGTGGTTGCCACAACA
>Ga0157359_1001060_pt1 | contig 10899 bp, 4 predicted proteins | sample AttcapACBM3_FD_111482 | JGI IMG/M metagenome (GOLD analysis project Ga0157359, IMG submission 111482) | Fungus gardens microbial communities from leaf cutter ant in Botucatu, State of São Paulo, Brazil - Atta capiguara ACBM3 | ecosystem: Host-associated > Fungi > Mycelium > Unclassified ...
AAAGAGTGATGGTCTGTGTGCAAGCTGTTGCCATCACATGATCAAAACTCATACCTGATAGGAGCTGTCATCTGTCATAGCAGCTGCCAGGCTAATTTTAGAAGGTAACTAATTATGTCACTACATTGATATGCTTGTATTTCTACCAATACTTATTGCTTTGAGACACATCATATACCATTGTAAACATATTGATGAGCACTTTCCAATGCAAGTTCAATTGTGCGAATCCGTTCAGCCATTCATGAGATATTTGTAGACAAAGCTATTACAGCTACTGATGGCCTGATATCTTAGTCATTTGTTGTCGCTTTTGTACATCCAACATATGTGCAGATAGCCCTCATTTGGGGCCTTCCAGCACAACTTAGTTTGTGAAAATCGGTCCACTGGTTGTGGAGATACAAGCTGAATGAAGTTTGTGACAGAATAATTGCATCTAGATAGTTAAGAATTCTGATAGAAGTATTTAGAAAGCTAACTAGAAAGAAAAGAGGCTTACATCAATAACAGATGAGATAGAATAATATTGGTATACAAGACTGCACTTAGCAAAATTTAATAGTGAAAAGTGAAAAGTGGCAGTGTTAGCTTAATAAACTATACAGGATTGTTTGTAGTATTTGGGGTTTGCTAACTGGAGAGTAAGTGAAAACTTTATGATGTTCAATCCTATAAGAACTGGTCCTCTTACAGTAGGTAAATATACTAGAATATAAAAATTATTCATCTTTAAAAGAGCTTCCATAAGATATGCTTTTATCTTTATATAAAATTCATAATACCTTATCACACTTAGAGAGATTTATAACAATAAGTAAGTTAGAAAAAACTAATATTTTTGGATTTGGAGCTATACATATATATTCAACTTTATCCAAGGCTACAAAGTTATCTATTATAGCTATTATATTGGTATATGTGATTACATTGTTATATTTAAAAATATTTTGTATAGATCAGGTAGACTAAGCCATGAAGTTTAGTAAATTATTGCTTCTTCCTCTTATACCACCATCTTGTATGATAGTATCCAATAGAAATTTAGTGAATATATTGTTTTCTTTTTCCACAAATTCTCAAAACAACTCAAGAATACATTCTACAACAGTATCAATGGATATCAGAATAGATACATCTAGAGATAGATCAAGCTCTATCAACTCTAACAGTTCTAGAAAATAGTCCATACAATCTAACATATCATTAGTAGCCTATGCAGACAGAGTTCAAGCTTTAGCTAATAACCCTATATGAGCAAATCAAGTTGAAAATGAAAGGCTTTAGAGCTCATCTCTCTCCTATAATACTGTAAAGAAGGGGAGTAATAACTCTACTAACCTGGTACCAATAGTTGAACCTACACATACTCCTTATGAAGTAGAGATAAATGACATGACTACTACTCATGGCCTAGAACCAATAGTTATTCCATATGCTGTCAATCAGCCTGCAGATCCACAGTTATGGGACAGTAACTTCTGTCCTATCTATTTTTGGTATAAATAAATATTTGGAAGGTGATACCAAAAACATCAAGTGCTCACTTTTCAGAATTGTGGTCTTTATTAGGCAATGTAAATTAGAAGGCAAGACTGCTAAGAACATTTCTCAAATCTCTAAGTTTGGCTTTGTAGTATGGAATCTCTTCTTGGCTATTTATGAATCTGGCTAGGATAAATTAGCAACTAACAAGAACCAAAATCTTTCAGACAATATGTTTTTGCACAATTTAATAGAAAATCTTTTAACAACATGGTTTCAAAAAAAAGACAGCAAGGATAAATAGATGAACATGTTTAGAATCTCTTATCTATTCTTCTCTGGCCCAGCAAAAGTGTCTTGGCCAAGTCAAAATTTTCCAAAAAAAACCAAACATCAAATTTAAACAGTTAGGACAACAAGCTCTCATATTCCCAGACTTCTAAGAGCATTGTCAAGAACTTTTTCAAGATTCAGGATGTGTTCCCCAAACTATCTGTTAAAAAATTTTCAGAAATACACAACATCATCAACAAGTCTAATTAGAAAGATAGACCTAGACTTAATATGACCATGAAAGATCTCTTCAGAAAACAGATCATCATCTCAATAGGGACAAACAACATGGAAAAAGTAATAGTGCAATCAAATGCATATGTTGCTAATATTAATAGGCTTCTTAAGGGTATTAAATTGAAAATCTCAGTTAACTTTATCCAATTTGACAACAGAGATATTATTGTCACAACTAATAAGATAGCCACAATCTTGAACTTGAATAATATAGATTCAAGTAACATCATAAGCCCTAAGCTTCTTCAATCAAAGTTCTACCTGAAGATTTTAGGTATTCTATATTGTGTTAAAGACATCAATCTTCCCATTACCACAGATATTGTTGTGAGAATTATTCAAACCACTCATATCTTTAATAATGTTATCCTAGCATCTCATCTGTATATTATTAAAGCATCTTCTAAATCAGACATGGCTGTCATATAGGTTGATATTTGGGACTCTCAAAACAGTATGAAAGCTAAGTTACTCATAAACAGGTGTTTTAACATAGGGTACCATATCACCACTGTTAGAGAAACCAACATGAATCCCAGCATTCCACAATGCAAAAACTGCTGGAAATGGGAACATACCACATTTGTGTATTAAATACATGGGTCTAAATATCTAAAGTGCAACAGACTACACAAACTTAAATACCACAGATATATGGCATGATGTTGCAAAGCTAACTTCAAGACTAACCCTCCAAGACTTGAAACTTCAAAAGAAAAATCTTATACTTATATATTCAAATACATTAACTGTAAAAGAGACCATCAAGCTGACAGTACTAACTATCCATTTTGGAAGCATAGATTCAACAGAAAATAGCACAGCAAGAAAATACAAGAGCTCCAAGAAATCAGAGCTAACTCAATTTGCTTAACTGTAGGTGAAAGTAAACAATGATTTTGAAATCCCTTAACATTTTTTTGCAGAACAGGCTTCTCACCAATACTATTTTAGAAAATAACAAAGATTTCAACATTTTATTTATACAAGAACTGCCTTAGTCAATTATTTGTCAAATTTCAAGCTTCATATCTAAAGAAGGGAAAGATATTATTGGTATTCCTCATCACCTTTTTTGGATCACATTCAAAAGATCAGCTAACTCCAACAGCAACTATCCAAGGGTCATTACATATATTAACATCAAACTAATCAGTCTTTGCTTCTTACTAAGGAAAGATATATTTAACTATCAAAATATTAATCTCATTTCCTTTTTTAATCAAGATACTATGTACTTCACCATAAACATCCATTCAGACAATCATTAGAACACCTTAAATCATTTGAAGGATACTGAGGTAAATTTGAACAACATTCTAATAATGACAGGTGACTTTAACATCAGAGACAGTGATTAGGATTCATTATATCCTTATCACTTGTCACATACAGATACTCTTCTTAAAGTAGCTAATAGTTTTGGTCTAGACTTATCTGCACCTATCAACCCAAGTTCTACTCAATTTTTAGATACCTCTCAAGATTCAAATTCAGTATTGGACTTTATATTCCTCAGAATAGGATTAGAGAAATTTAATAATAACTTAATTTCTCCAGACCTTTGAAGCCCATTGGATCATATATCCCTATCAGTGTCCATTATTATGAAGAAAGAACTTATTCAAGAGAAGAAACAATCTATTATTAGAAATAGTAACAAAAAAAAAGAATTTGTTAATGAGCTCAGATGTAGGTTAGGTTCTATGGAGATATAACATCACTAATGGTGAAGAGCTTGAATACACCACTCAAGAATTCACTTCTACTGTAAAAGATCTTTGGAACCAGTTTTCAAAATTGATCAATATCACTAAAAGATTGAAAGCATGGTGAAACAAAAAATGCAATAGAAATCTAGCTATATATCAAACATCCAAAAGCAGAACTGATTGGACAAATTACAGAAAGATGGTTAAAATAGAAAAAAGAGTCTTTTTTGACAGCAAAATTTAAGAAATTGTATTGTCCAACAAGAAACCATAGAACCTTATAAATCGAGTCAAGAAACACAAGTTACCAGCAATGGAAGCCATCAAGTTCAATGGCCTTCCATACAATCACTTGGATAATTTATAGAATGCTTTGCACCAATCATATAATTCAGCTCAAGACTAATCCATTGATTTCCACATCCTTGACAAAATTCCTTCATACCAACAAGTAAAGTAGTCTCTCTTTTCTAGTGCAGAACTCAAAGATGCTATTAATAAATACAGTAATTTGTCTACTCCAGATCCAGACCATATATTATAGACTTATCTTAGAAAAATAATAAATGATGACAAATGTTGTTCTAATATTGTCAACATAGCAAATACATGTATCAACTTCAGCTACTAGTCCACTCATTTCAAGAAGTCAATGTCCATTATCATTCCTAAACTGAATATACCTTTATATAAATAATACTTCAAAAGCATTCTGTTCCATTGTTCTCCTCAATATGCTAGGAAAATTAGTTGAAAAGGTGATAAGCAGTAGACTTCAATTTCATACTATTGTGTCCAATTTCATCTATCCAAGTCAATTAGGAGGCATCAAGCAATATTCAACAATGGATGCTAACATCTTCTTAACTCATCTCATACATATGGGATGAGTGAAGGATCTTTATACAAGTACTCTTGTGTTTGACATAACAAAATTTTCCCTTCTTGAATCATCATTTACTTCCAATAATTCTAACCAAAGCAGATTTTGACTCTAACATTTCTCTTTTTTTCTCTAACTATTTAATTAACAAACAGACCCAATATATTTGTAACAATCTTATTTCATCTTTCTTCAGAGCTGATGTTGGTGTTGGGCAAGACTTCACTTTCTCACCTATCCTTTCCATCCTTTATATTTCTCCTATCTTTCATATACTGGACAAAAGAACAAAAAAATTTCTATTCCAATTTTCTTCTTGTTTTTCATTGACAATAGTCTTCTTATTTCTCAGAAATAAATTTTTTGAAAAATAAAACATGAATCTTCTTTGTAGTTATAACATTATTTCTTCTCTCTTTAAACAATTTGGTCTTGTCATCAAGCATGATAAGTACAAGGTTTTTCATTTCTCTAGATCAACAAAGAACTTTAACCTCTCTCCCTTAGATCTGAGACCTTTAGAAGGTACTATTCTTAAACCAAAGGGCATTTGGCAATACTTGTGATTTTTCTTCAACAGAAAACTCTTGTTTTAACACCACACCCACTACTATGCTAACAAAGTGTTATTCACCATCAAGAACATGAAAATGCTGGAAAATTTGACAAGAGGATTATTACCAGTATACAAATGGCTTTTATACCATACATATATACTTCCCATTATGTTATATGGTTTCTAGCTCTAGTATTTCAAAAGAGTACCATTATACCACCCTCTTAAAGATTTGAAGAAGATGCAAAGAAGAGTGGTCCTTTAGATTATAAGTGCTTTTCAAACATCACCCTCATGGGGAATAGAGGTTATTTCTAGTTTTATACCCATTCATTTTTATCTTGACAAATTAGTGATTAACACCATCTTTGAATATCATCACTTTCTAGACAATGTACTATTAACTCCCTCTTAAATGAGCATTATTTCAAAAAAGCCAAATCTCACTGTATAGCAACCTCTCAACTTATAGCTTGGCAGTGATAAAAAATTAAGAGTTCTATAGTGAACACCAACAACTACTTGAATGAAGTTTTTCCCTTCTTCAACAGTTTAAACAAAGAACTTTCTCTAGGTTTTTGTCTGGTTAATTCTTTTTCTAGTTGTTTTCTTTTCTGTCAGTCAACTGAAAAGACCCTGAATTAGTTACTGCTTATCAAAACAGACTGGACAACATCTACAAAGACTCTCTTGTCAAATAGGACATCATACATATCATAGTGGATGTGAGCATTAAAGACAACATAGCCACCTTAATCTCTTATACTCATAGAAGTCAAGAAATCATTGCTAAAACTACTCATTATGCAACCAATGTCAACTCCACTGAAGCTGAACTCTTTTCTATCAGATACAAGATCAATCATACTGTATATTTATCAGATGTCAATTATATCATTGTTATTACAAATGCTATCTTTGATATGCTGATTCATCTATACCAATTACATTTCATCACTATATTGAAGGATTTGAAGAAATTCTTCAATAAGAATTCCAACAACATTATTGAATTTTGGTACTATTTAAATAGCATCAAATAGTCTCCACATATGCTAGTTAACAAAGAGATGATAAAGAGATGAAGCATGTCAAAATTAACCTTGTATTCCCAAGCAAGTCATTATAGAAGCTCAGTAGAAAAGAAAAGTGCAATTTTATTGTTCAAAACTGGCAGATGTTTTTTCAAGCATCAGAATTCAAAGAAAGAAAATTCCTTGAGCTGAACAATGATGATTGTTGTGGCAACCACTAAACACAAAGTCTAATAATTACACAAGCAAGTAAAGCTCTCAGTAGGCTATTGATGTGGGGATTACAAGAGAACTCAACAAGGAGTCTCTGCTAGATTACTACCCTATATATACTATTATATATGGTCTGTGCTATGACTACACTTCTACTGCACATCCTACCCTAAAGTCCATGTGTCGTCCATGAGTGCACCATATGTATACCATAAGGTAGCAATATAGTTAACATGCTCCTTGATGTCATTATCCAGATTCCTCCTGACTTTTCTAGACTTTTCTAGACTATAGACCCTTCTAGGCCCTTCTAGACTGCTCTAGGCCTTATAATGTAATGTCATGTGCCTTCTCTTGCTGTAGACTAATAATATACTACTGTTCTATCTATATCTTATTAAAGTCTGTCCACACTTTATTGTATCATAACAATGATAATATATTAATTTATTCAACTTACATTAAAAGTGGAGCTTAGCTGAAACTTTTTGGCTCCTCAAATTTACTATGCACTCAGATCATCAGACTGGTTACAAATCACATACTAATCAGTGAATATAGGCTTAGGTTTTTCTCCAAAGAACCTATTATATATTTATGCAGAGATTATCCCATTAAGATAAGGAAGTATATTCTTTTTGAATATCCACAGTACAAAAAGTCTTGGAATCCAAAGAGAGAGTCTCTGAAAGATATTCTAACTTTCCTAGAGTTCAATTCTGGAGCATTTTGCTTCCAGAAGAGTATCACATAAAAGAAAGGTCTTTTTTTTTATATTTTTTCCCTTTTTTTTAGTCTTTTCATTTTTTATATCTTTTTTTCTTTTCATCTTTAATTAAGTAATTATGCTGTGTAATTACCATGGTCTACCATTACATTCCATGTAATAAATTGTTGAATTAAAATTTTTTTTAGTGAATTATCAATTGATAAAGAAATAAGTATATGCAGTTGATTGTCAAGAATTTAACTATACAATTTATATCTATTTCTTTCTAAAAATACCATATTATTACAACTTAAAACTCAAAAAAAAATCTACAATATATCTATCTTTATATATGCTAAGCTAGTAATCTGTGCTATATAAATTCTAACTTATTCTAAAGGCCATATATATGCTATTGACATATATACATCCTTCTATTATGTCATATGATTATATAACTAAATTTATGACACATTATCATACTGTAATTCATACTAAACTCTAACCCTAAGTCTAAAATAATAAATAATAAATAAAAATAAGAAAGAAAAATAAAATAAACCAAGTCTATTATCTTATAGGAAAGATATTACAAAATGAACTACTCACTTATTTGAGATATCTGAACCTTAGGTATACTCTTAAAGGTTTAGGAGTGATTTAGAAGTTCAATAATGATAACAATGATAATTAAGATCAATACAGATAATAAAGGATAAAGATTGATATTATTAAGTCTAAGATCTAATTCTCAGACATAAAAGTATATATACAAAATAGTGATAGTCTGTGCATAAGCAGTTTTCATCATATGATCAAAACCCATACCTAATGGGAGCTGTCATCTGTCATAGCAGATGTCAGGCTAATTTTAGCAAGTAACTAATTATGTCACTACATTAATATGCTTGTATCTCTATGAATACTTATCGCTTTGGAATATACTATATCATTAAAAACAGTTTGATAAACACTTTCCAATGCAAGTTCAATCATGTGAATCTATCCATCCACTCATGAGATAATAGCCAATGAAACTTTTATAGTTACTGATGGCCTGATATCTCAGTTGTTTGTTGTTACTTTTGTATATCCCATATATGTGCAGATAGCCATCATTCAGAGATTTCTAGCACAACTTATTTTGTGAAATTCAGTTCACTAGTTGTAGAAATACAAGCTGAATGAAGTTTGTGATACCTCTATTATCTTCTCTTCTTGCTCTACTATTTTGAGTTCAGCAACTTTTGCTGACTCATCATCACCTCCTCCAAATTCTTTCTTTAGTTTTGACAAAAAATTTCCTACTGATGTAAACTATACTTCTCCCACTTCTATTTCTTTTAATAAATTTTTCATCCAAATATCTACCAATCTCTCTTACATATATATTAACACCCACTGCACTTGTTCCTTTACTTCTTTCTTTCTTATTCTCATCCTAATATATAATTTGCAGGCTATTACAAAACCTGCTACTTGACTTGCTTCTCTATTGAATAATAGTAGTCTTATCATTTTTACTTGTCTTTCTCTTGATTTTTTACCTTCTTCTCTTTCTTCTTCTACTCCTACTAGTACTGCTATCTGGGCCTGCATGACTATAATCTGTTTATCTTGTTATCTTATTCAAAGCTACAATTGCTCTACTTAGTTATATTAACTCATGTTGTAATAGAAAAAGAAATATATTAGTAATTGTGATGTTATACTAACCTCACTCTCAGTTTTATATTCTGAATTTGATGACATCTTAGTAGGTGTTAGTAGATACTCTTCTTATTCCACCTAATACTATCAAAGTCAAAGATAGTAGACTTTATTTCTTTTCTTTTCTTTTTTCATTTTATTTTATTTTTCAGACTTAGGGTTAGGTTAGGTTTAGCATGACATCATATGTGACTGTCACAAACTGTCACACATATGTCACATATCATATGTCACAAAGAACATCATAAAAGATCTCAAAATAATAATGTTATACAATATGTATTACATATGTTAACCTTAAGAAAAACATATAGCCTTTAGAATAAGCTGGATTTAGTATAGTACAGACTAACAGTCTAGCATATATAAGGTAGACACTTTTGTACTTGGAACTCTATTGAGTTTTCTTGTATAAACTCTATACAAGGTTCCTTTTTTGCCTAACTCTTTAGCTTAAGTTATAATAATACTGTTTACTAACTACTCTTGATTATAAATTACTGCCTTAAAGAAAGTATAAACAATTTTGTCTTAAGAAAGACATTCTACTCCATACAAGGTTTTTAATAACACTTATTATTCTTTTATATAGATTGATTACAAGTAGATTAAAAACATAGAGCTTCTACATGAAAGAAAAACTATCTAGCATATCCACAAAAAGTAAGTATGCTTATAACACATCAGTAGACTTTGGTATATCACACATTGTTAGCTAAGACATGATATTACAAAGAATAATTTCATTCTATTTTCTTTTTTTATTTTTAATAATATAAATTGATCATAACTAGTTAACAGTCTAATGGACTGCCAAACAAACCATTGAGTCGACATTGCAAAACTTCAATTATGACGACTGGAGAAGATATGACTATGGACAGTGGTGGGGTTGACCATCGTCTTTTTCTCAATAATTGTGACAACTATGATGATGTGTGAGGGGTTGTGTCTGCTTGTAATGACACGGGCTCTATAAATTTGTATGCACCATCGGAGGTGAGTGATGTGCCATATTGCAATTGGGTAGGGGAAGAAAACGACATGGATGTTGATGATAAACATGTCGACGAATCTTATGGTGTATCATCTCTTGGCACCCAAGTCAATGTAGAATATGCGACTCCCAAGAGTCAAGTTGGTCAAACTAGCCAGGCAGCTAGTGTCAACCTGTCCTTGAGCCAGCAACGTGTTTCTAATGAGGACACTCCCTCGAACCAGAACACTGGTTCCAACATGTTCAATGTTCATTTGAACTATGACCCTAACATAGCTCTTGACCCTGACTCTTGGGATGGCAACTTTCATGCGGTATCCCTTCACGGTTCCATGGAGCATCTGGCTTTGGATGCACTTAACATCAAAGAATCCTTATCCAGAATGCGCAAATACATTCTAGGTAAGTCTATCAAAAACAGTGGTGCTAATGACATCGAGGACTTCAAAGGCATGGGCAAGGCTATGTGGGAATTTATTTCCGCAATTTATGATTCTCACTGGGATAGCTTTTTCGTGGACGACAACAATATGACTTTTAGAAACAAAGTCAAGTCTCAATTCAGTCCTCAGGTCATTAAACCCAAGGACTCATCCAAAGGTAAAGAAATGGTTAAACCTGCCTTTGTATCTTCTCTCCCACCTCCCATTCCAGCTAAGTCACAGAAAGAAGTCAACAAGATTTCTAAATATTTCAAAAAAAACAACAATGCAAATCCCACCAAATTGTATGCTCAAGCATCATCCTCATCTAAGAAGACCAATACTTCTTCTTCTGCTCCTGTGTCCGATATCACCAGGGATATGTTAAAAATCAAAGAATCATTCCCTAACCTCCCAAATGCAAAAATTGATCTTATCCAGAAGGTCATCAATGGCTCTAATTCTAAGCCTAAACCAAGAATCAATATGACCACAAAGGGCCCATCCGCAAACAAGTTATCGTCCCAATGAGCAACGATCTCAGCAAGAAATTCACCAAGGACTCAAGCATGCATGTAATCAACATCAATCGAGCCCTTAAAGATATC
>Ga0157359_1001062_pt1 | contig 10884 bp, 3 predicted proteins | sample AttcapACBM3_FD_111482 | JGI IMG/M metagenome (GOLD analysis project Ga0157359, IMG submission 111482) | Fungus gardens microbial communities from leaf cutter ant in Botucatu, State of São Paulo, Brazil - Atta capiguara ACBM3 | ecosystem: Host-associated > Fungi > Mycelium > Unclassified ...
AAGAGTTGTTCTACTACTCCACTCTAAGAGTTTTAGTTCATAACATTGGGTTTTCAAGTACTTAAGACCTATTCAAGAGCTTTAGTGAGAAAACTTGATGCTCTTAGGTAATGTCTCAGACTTTCTCAAGCAGAAACCCACTTAAGAGATGGTGTGGTAGGAAGATAAGATCTTTAGGGATAAGAAATGCTACTATACTCATGAAAGACTAGCTATGAAGTATGAGCACTCATAAGCATGATTGGTATAGCTACAAGTATTCAAACAATGGGATAAGACAGAAACATGATAGATTAGAAGCCAAAGGAGTCTAGAATGGACTTTTGAGTAAAGACAACTGATAGAAATAACTAAAGAACAATGGAATTGGTATTCACAAACAGGAAATGACTATTAGGTTGATGTCAGGTTACAAATGAAGAGAGAACCATATGCTCACAAGACCTCAATAGTCTTTCTTATAACTTTGGCAGCAAAGTACCTCTAGAATTTCATCAACATAAACAAAGCTCTAGATCTCCTATAGTATTATTTCAGAGAAGTAGCCAAGTACTAATATATCTCAGAAGTTTTGACCAACAATATCCTTACTATTTTTATAGGCTAGCTCCATAACCTATAAACTTTAGTATCAAACTCTACTCCTACAACTGTAGATATAATATTATCCAAGTACATTATCATAATATTCCAAAAATGTTATTTATTATAGTTTGGAAGATGGCCAGGCTATTGGTCATATCAAAAAACATTACCAGAGGTTTGAAAAGCCTATAGCTTGTGTGGAAAACAGTCTTCTATTCATTGTTAGGCTTAATGTGTACATTGTTAAATTTCGAGCATACATCAAGCTTAGTGATGAGCTCAGAGATTAGTGAGAGCAAATATCTGCTATCATATTAAGGTTTCTGTAATTCTGTACTAAATAGAGTAAACTATTCTTCTTCTTGATAAATAAAACTAGAGCAGCTATAGAGGATTTCAAATGTTTTATCCATTCAGTGCAGAGGTTTTTAGCAATAATAAACATATCTAGCTCTGACTTTTTTGTAGGAGACAGGAAGTATACCTTTAATAACTTGGATTCAGTACCAAGAATCAGTTTAATAGTATGGTTCTATTTTTGGTAATCTGGGAAGGTGTCAAAGTCTTTTTCCATGAAAACTGATTTAAAATACTAAATGTATGGGAGAAAGAGAGATAAGTAGTCTATAAATTGATTTCTGTAAAAACTTCAGAAAAGTGTTGGAATAGAGTTGTTATAGCTCTAATGTCTAAGGCTGAGGGCTCTGAGATCAGTTGAGTCAGATAAAAATAGTCTTCTGACTCCTATGCATAGTCATCAGTCATTTAGTTTCATTTACCAGATTTTAGATCTTCTTTCTCTACAATGTTATGACTTGGGCCTAAGTGTTAAAGCAAAAGTGTACTCATGTATTAAATAACACAAGAGAACTCAATAGAGTTCCTACTATAGAGTAGTCTACTTTATATATTTCTAGAAGTTAGTCTTTACATATTTAACCTATCCTCCTAAAGCTATAACTAAGTTCTTCTAGTAGAGTAGAAGATTCTATTAAGTTATATGACTGTGAATGTGACATCACATTACATTCCTTATCTAAGTCCAAAAAAGAAAATAAGGAAACTAAACTATAAATGCAAAAAGAAAATATTAGAGCAACTGGGCAGAAGAGTAAGGCACTTCAAATCTCTAGGAAATTCTAAGTTTATTGTCCAAGAAATTACTGAACTATACACTTACCTCCAGGAAATCCTAATAAAATAGAATGGAGATTTCTGAAGGTGACAACTACTCTACATAATAACAGGTTTATTCTAATGTGTCAAAATTCCGATTATATAAGCAAGGAATGATATACTTAAGTAATCAGAAACTTCTTAAAATAGAGAAACTAAAATAGAAGAGAGCTAGCATGCTTAGCAAGTACTTTTAAAGTATGAGAAAGCAAATAAGTAGATGTGCAGATGATACTGGAAGACTTTGGAAGACCACAGAGTGTTTCAGAAGAGCAAGAAGTACATAAAAGTGAGTTTAATAACTCATCTGGATAGTTAGGAGTATTAGTATGTAGCTTAAAGGGGTTTAGAGTGTGGAAAAGTGAATAAGCAAATAAGTGTAGATATGGGAAAGGATCATGGAACACAGATCAGCCAAAAAATGTGGAAGAGAAAAGACTTGGAAGAGCTAGTCCCCTTACAGAAAAGAGAAATTGGAAAAGAAATAGTAAAAGATAAGAAAAATGGAAAACAATTAAGTCTACTTTGAGAATTTCTAACATACAACTTCTCCTACATCCAAGACCTAGTTATACTATCCAAGACCCAATATTTTGCCCTGTTAAGATGACTAGGTAGAAACATAGAGTTTACACAAAGCTAAGTCCTGTCTTGGCATAAATCTTATCTATTGTTCTTGGACTAAATTTTTATTACTATAACTGGATTTGTTCTCTCTACTCCTTTTATGAAAGCAGGACCTATAGGTAATCTGGCTCCCTCCTTTTATCACCTCTAGACTTATGGTAGGAGCAGTCTTTGCCTAACTTCTTCTATTGTTATTATAGCTGGTTTCCATCCTTGGACATTATTCCTTCCACTTAGTTTTGTTTTCTCCCTCTTGCTTTTCCTTCAATGTTTGTCCAAATTCATTTCCTGTTCATACCACTGATTGATACTCCTTGGAGGTTGATCTACTTCCAATATTTTTCTTCAAATATGTTTGTTCATTCTCCTCTTAAATTTCTCAATCAATACCTGATTTTTATACCTGCTTTCTCTTACTACTCTTTTGACTTCTTTTACAAATTTTTGCCAATTCATCATCTCCTCCCTCTTGAATTCTACTAAGAAATCTCTTACTGATCTGAATTGTACTTCTTCTGCTTTTATCTCCTCTAATAGATTTTTTCTAAATATCTGCTAATCTTCTCTATATATATATCAACACCTACTGTACCTATTCTTCCATATTTTCATCTTTCATCCTCATCCTTATATATAGTTTGCATACTATTATAAATCCTGCTACCTACTCTGCCTTCCCACTAAACAAAAATAGTCTTATTATCTCTTCTCATTCTTTTCCAGGCCTTGGCCTAGAGACAGCTATTCTACTATTCAATGCTGCTAACTTCTCCTTCTCTTAACACTGCCATCTGTTCTGCTTGTTGTTAGAGTTTTGGGTATTAGGCTTGGTTTTATTTTCCTTCTCTTTTATTTAACTTTTTCATTTTTATTTTGACTTAGCCAAAAGGTTATGATATCACATATGATGGTTACATATGTCACAGGTTGGTCACACCTATCACTATCACTCTCACAACATCACATGACTAGAAGAAAGTTGTAAAATATTCTAGAACAAATAATATCATGTAACATAACTATGATATGTTAGTCTTATAGATAGCATGGACCACAGTTTGCAGTATATAAGATAGACTATTTTATACTAGGTACTCCATTAAGTTCTCTTATGTTACTTAATACAAGAGTTGTGTTTTTGTCCAATACTTTGGGCTTAAGTTTATAATACTTGTTGTATTAAAAGCTACAACTGCTCTATATTTTGGTTTAATAATATTTCTTGTTATAATAGGTATAGTAAAAAGAGAAGCTTAGGTCAGTATAATAAAGTTTGATTAAATAAAGAAACTAGCATTAAAGAGGAAGCTGTACTACATTCTCTCTCAGTATTGTACTGTAATAGAATCTCAGTAGATGCTAGTAGGCCTTAGGCCTCTTTTTGTTCTATATAACACTGTTTACTGACTACCTAAATACTAACTACTATTCTAATCAAAGTGTAAACTATTTTATATTAAGAAAGATATTCTATACTAGATAAACCCTTAAAAGGGCTTATCATTCTTCTACATGTACAGATTATATAATGAGTATATATCATATGCCAAGTTCAATCATTCTGAACACTGTTCTTTATAACAGTAATATTTTTTCAATCCTAGTAAAAGCCTATCTTCTATGATAATAATATTTTCTACAATATATCTCTATAGCAGTGATGCAATAATCCTAAACCTCTTAAGTGCTTGGTCTTACACAATAAAGATACTCTTATCAAACTTGGCCTTTCATAGCAGTATTCTCCTGTTTGATCTCTTTCAGTATTTCATTACTGAAATCTCTACTTAAGGCTGTATACTGAAATCCCTAAGTATCTCCTATTTATTTTCTATATATATAAGACTAGTATTTACACTATAATTCACTAGTCTGATAATCAAATATCTAAGTGAACTCAATTTCCAATATTCAAATAGCAACACACCATTATTAGTACTCATTTCCTTTAGACTTTTTTCCATCCTCTGAAGTTGTGGCTGTGTAGAAGATAGGCAGTACAGCATATAAGCTGAAGCTAAGGTTGTTCTGGAAGTCTACATCACTGAGCTCATAATATAGAGTTTTTATACTCTATATATCTCTAAGTCAAATCTACAGATTTTTATCTCCTAGTATAAACCACATCTAACAGTACATTTAGACAAAAGTCTAAGCTTGGTCTCTACTATTTATAGTCACACTTCTAGCATATAACTGTTCTTCCCTTAGGCTTAAGATCAGACCAGTTTCTTCTTAACTAAAAAGCTCAACTACTCTTTAATTGATAATTTAAAGAGTACTGTGTTATATAGTTGTTATATGCTAAGTCTACTTGTTCCAAAGACCATTCTCTATTATAGTAATGTTTTATTTAATCCCCAACAAAAGTCTATCTTTCACAATAGCCTTACTTCCACAATATGTCCCTCATAATAGTATTATAATCAATTCTGAACTTCTCAAGTACTTGGTCTTCTATAATAGAGGTATGTCACATCCTATTTTAACTAAATCTGTCCTAACCTACAAATGATACCTCTCTCTCATCTATACTTCCCAATCTCTTTTAGTATGAATCAATTGTCTCCATTTCATTTCAGATATTCTTGCTGGATTCTTGCTAACTCTATGGACTTTCATTCCTAATATCTAAAGATCATTAGAAATCAGAGTAACTTACTTAGTAGTCTCTATTTCAGATAACTACCTTAGATAGTATTATGACTTGAGTCTTAAAGATAAGACAAAAGCATACTTTTGTATTGAGTAACACAAGAGAACTCAATAGTATTCCAAGTTTAAGCTAGTATACCTTATATACTACAGACCATAGTTTGTGTTTATGTACTTTTTATAGGCCATTATGTTGTTACTATACTATATAATGTTACTTATTTCAGAACCTTCTATGACCTTCTCTGTGTCACATGATCATGTGATCTGTGACTGTGACATATGTGACCACCCTGTAACAAATTTCATGCTTATATCATGCTTTGTGACTTGTATAACCATCATGTATAATATTATATTACATCCTTTATCTAAGTCTAAAATAAGAATAAGGTCAAGTCTATTATTCACAATTCTAACACTTTGTATATAAAATAGTAGTTTACACTATAATAGTCTTATTCTGAAAATCAACCAAAACTAATACTATTTTCTAGTATTAGCCATAACATACCTCACTATCTTCTAGTGATTTTATCTTCCTAGTTTTTTAAGTGTTCTTCTAAAATATGTGATTAGTGTAACTTATAGAAGCACATCATATAAGTTGAAGTCAAAGGTCACTTCCACATCCTCAGATAATGCCTACTTAGCCATTTGAACTTCCAAGAGACCCTCAGTAAATATTAGATAATGAGATGTAAACCATATTTAACAAGGTACTCCTATCCAACTTGGCTTTCCATAGTGGAGTTCTCCTATGAACCTCTTTCAGTATCTCACTACTGAAATCTCTGCTTAATGCTGTATTCTGAGATCCCCAAGTATCTTCTATAATTTATACTTGTATATAAGACTAGTAGTTACACTGTAATTTGATAGTCTGATAATTAAATATTCAAGTTGAACTCAATCTCTAGTATTCTTTGATAACATACTATTATCAGTACTTACTCTCATTGAACTTTGTTCCATTTCCTAAAGTTATAACCATATAGCAGACAATATTATAACTTAAGCTCAAGTGTAAGAGTGAAAGATGAATCTTGTATTGGGTTAACACAAGAGAACTTGATATAGTTTCTAGTACAATGTATCTATCTTATATATGCTAGACTAATGATTTGTGCTACTCTAAAGGCTATGCATATTACATGCTGTTAATATATAATATGATATCATTATTTTGGAATCTTCTATGTCCTTCTGTATAACACATGATCATGTGACTATGACTGTGTCTTGTAACATGTGTAATACCATGTTACATCATGTAACAGTTTGTAACAGTCACATATAACATCAATACTAATCTCTAACCCTAAGTTCAAAAATAAGAAATAAATAGAAATAGAAATAAGAAAAGAAAAGAAATAAGTAAAGTCTACTGTCTTCAATTCTGACTGACTGACAGTGTAGTACATAAGCTAAAGCTAAGATCATTCTGGAAAGCTTACATTACTATATACTTTGTATAGAGTTTTCATATCTTGTATATCATCAAGCCAACTCTATGGATTTTTGCCTTCCAGTATAAACTACACCTGACAGTGGTTCTAAAAAGTGATATTGAGTTCTAATATTATGACTTAAGCTCAAAAGATTAGAGCAAAGGTATAATTTATGTATTAAGTATATATAAAAACTCAATAGAGTTTCTAATACAAGATATTTTACTTTATATATCATGCTTCTGTCATGTCATGTGATATTTGTGACTATTACATCTTTTTTGCTAAGTTTATAAAAGAAAAAGAAAACACTAAACTATAAAATAAATGAAAATGAGAAAATAACCAAGTTTACTTTGGTAAATTCTGACAACTATACCTAGTTTTTAATGTTATCAAGCTAACTACTGCTCTTGAAAACCCAATATTCAGCAAATGCCTAAATTTTTCTCCAAACTCCATTATTATCAAAGAAAAGAAGTAGGAGGTTGAGAAATTCTGAATAGCTACTAACAGTATATATCATAGCAACTATAAGTTAATATGACTTCAAGTAAGTAACTGGTACTTAGAAGTAGCTCAAGTGGTAATCACAAGAGAAACTCAATAAGAAGCTCTTACCTTATTACTTTACTATTTATACAAGTATATCATAATCCATGCTAACAATAAAATAACTCTATCCTAATATCCTATATTCTTATAACACATGACTTCTTAATTACATGCTCCTATAACATTATGTCATGTGACTTTTTATTGTTCAAGAAAAAGAATATCAAATTGGAAAATATAAAAAAAGGAAAAGAAATACAAATAAAATATTATAATTCTGAGTGTCTCATGATATTATAGAAGATATCAATATCTGACCAAATAAAAGGATTTGGCCTAAAGGTAAATACATAGGAAAATACTTCGAATATGTTTGCTCCAGATTGAGTAGCTAAGTTTCACTATTTCAATCTCTAAGCTTTGCAGTTTATTTGAGCAATTGACTTTCAGACCATTAATTTCTGGCTCATTACATTTGTTTCAAGTTGCAGCAATCTAGAAAAGGAGATAAATGTAAGAAAACCTGGCTCTTTGTCCTGTTCTCAAACACTGAATTCTATTGCAAACTCTACAATGTTTCTTATTGTTAGGGATGATTGACACTTGCCAAGGGTATCTGTGGATGTAGTATAGAAGGCAGAAATGAAAGTTAGACTTAGCAACTAAAGATTAGATGGATACTGGAAGTAGTGTTACACAGATAACAGTTCTGACTTCAACAGATAATGTTGACAGAGGTCAAGCAGAAAAGAGGTCATACTAGGATGCAACAAGAACTATGCAATACTAGCCCTTAACTGCACACTAAAAATCCTCAAAAGAGCTCTTGTGAATGCAAAAGGATGAAGTTAGAAAGGATATTAAAAGAAATATACAAGTAACATCTGCTCACAAATGCTTTCTCTTACTAGTACACTTCTCAATAGTAAATTTTACACTGCATAACAAGTTCCTTTGGAAAATCTAGTAAATATATTGCAAAACTCCTTAAGAGCCTCTAACAATCCTAGGTGATGCACCCTAAAGACACCTCTCAAGTCAAATCTTATGACTGAAGATACCAACTGATACTTACCTCACCAGTCTTTCCCAGATTGCTAGAACTCTCTGAAACTTGTCCAAAATTGGTAGTAGATACTAATAATGCTCACTCAATAAAATAAAGGTTTAACCACTCTTGAGTAGGGGTATTTGGATAGAGGTCCTCTCTTACTTCCCTCCACTCATGGCTTATGTATTATTCTAAGAATACCAAGAATAAAACTAGAGAATATAGACCAAAACCATGATGAAGTTCAGTTCTCTGAGGTCTCATGAGTATATGATCATTTCTTCATCTACAACCCAACATCAATCTAATGATCAATCCCTACTCATGAAAGCCCATTTTATTCTCCCTTTACCATTTTCATGGCTACTCCTTCTCATTTCTCCATTCTGGATTATATTGGCTTTTAATCTAGTGCATTATTGCCTCATTCAACCATCCAAACATTTATAATCTAGCAAAACTCTCTCATGAATACATGTACTTTATAGCTAGTTGTTTGTGAGTGGTGTTTCTTATCCCTAGAGATCCTTTCTACTCAAGATCTAGTTTGATTTATGGCTACTACATTGCTCTTCAACTGCTGTTTACTTGAAAGAACCTGAGGCATCATCTAGAAGTGTAAGATCTTTCCACTAATACCTCCAAAGAGTGTTATATGTCAGGTTCACCCATACTGAAGACATGTCTCCATGGTAATACTGTACCCTCCACCTCTATAAAACAAGCCCATCTTCCATGATAGCTATTCTTCTCACAATATGTCCTCACAGCAGTAATGCAACAATCTGGATATTCTGTCTTCCATGGCAGAGTTTTCCTATCTTACTCCTGTTAGTATCTTACCACTGAAACCTCCACTCAGAGTGATAGGGGCTATACCACTGAAATACCAAGCATCAGCATCTTCTATATTTCCTACCTATATATAAGACTAGTAGTTACACTGTAATTCACTAGTCTAATAATCAATAAAGATAATTCTTATTGAACTCAATCTCTAATATTCAATGGTGACATATCAATCAGCACTCACTCCCATCTTGGACTTCATCTATTCATCTGAAGTTGTAATCATACAATAGATAAATAGCACAGCACATAAGCTGAAGCCAAGGTCATTTCACAAGTTTGCATCACCAAGCACAGAGTTTACACACTCCACACATCTCTGAGTCAACCCCACAGACTTTCACTCCCTGGTGTGAACTATACCTGACAAAAAGATATTATATGCTTAAAAACCTTAGGAGATTACTTGTTTTTGCAGAAAAGCATTTTCCAGCATAACAACATTGTGTCTAGCCTATGTATTATATGATCATATTTTTAGAGAACAGAAGCTTTGAAAGAGATTGGAGATAAGTGTTGCACAAGTCCAAGTTAATTATCAGACTAAAGAACAGTATATAGTAGCTAATGTTAAATACAGAAGTAGTAATCTAATAATATTCTACTACTATACATACTCTGGATTGTTGGGCACTACAGAGGTCATCATTTGGAACTCTATAAAATTGAGAGAAATGCAGGATTTTTAGTCCTCAGATTGATGAGTGATAAAAGAGAATAGGAAGAGTGTAGATGTTAGATAGTATATGACACTCATGCTACTTCACTATCTCCATACCCAAACTCTAGCAGTTGCTAGCATCTAAGTAATCATCATTCTATACTCTCTGCTGCTATTAGATAGGCCCTTATCTTTTCTGTTAATCTTCTAGGTATTTCCATTAAAGTGCCTAGCTATCTGAATTCTATCATTCTCTGATCATCTTAGTATTATGATTAAAGACTCAAAGTATTAAGTTAATAAAAGAACTTTATATAGGGTTTACATAAGAGAACTCAATAGAGTTCCTAAGTATAATCTGTCTACCTTATATACACTGGGCTCATGGTCCATGCTACACTAAACCTAGCCTACTCTAAAGAATATATGTTTGTCTTAAGGTTAATATGTGTAATATATGCTGTATAATATCATTGTTCTAGAACCTTCTTTGATGTTCTTTGTGACACATGATCATGTGACTGTGACTTGTGACTGATATATGACATTTTGTGACAGTTATGTGTGATGACATGCTAAACCCTAATCCTAAGTCCAAAATAAAAGAAATATAAAATAAAATAAAATAGAAAAGAAAAATGAGAAAGTTAAGTCTACTGCTTTCAACTCTAATACTTAGCACTGTTCCACTAGATTAGAATAAACTTTAGAGTACTTAGAATTCTCATTCTGTTCTCTTAAGTTCTTCTAAAGATATTGTCAAAGATGAAAGCAGTGAACTCTAATAATTTTCATTTTCTTTCTTATTTTTATTTTATTTTTGATTTATTTTCCTTTATTCTATTTTTAGAACTAGGGTTAGAGTTAAAGTGACAAGATTACACTGTCACACACTAGTCACATTAGATGATACTGTCACAGTAACAGTAACAAGTCACATGATACATAGAAGGATGTAGAAGATTCTGGAAGGATAACATTATACAATGTGTAAAACACATGGTTGTTTAGGGTAGGCTAGAAATAGCTTGCACAGACCATTAGGTATTAGTATATAAGGTAGACAATCTTGTATAGAGTTCTCTATCGAGTTCTCTTGTGTAAACTCTATATAAGATTCTTTCTTTTGATCAACCCTAAGGTCTTAAGTTTGTAACAGATATGCTCTATCCTATTTATTATTTGGACAATATATCTTAGGTTCTCCTGGAGCTTGGAGTATAAACTCTACACCTCTGTCACAGTCACCCTAGCAGCTGCCTTTATGAAAAAAG
>Ga0157359_1001063_pt1 | contig 10883 bp, 9 predicted proteins | sample AttcapACBM3_FD_111482 | JGI IMG/M metagenome (GOLD analysis project Ga0157359, IMG submission 111482) | Fungus gardens microbial communities from leaf cutter ant in Botucatu, State of São Paulo, Brazil - Atta capiguara ACBM3 | ecosystem: Host-associated > Fungi > Mycelium > Unclassified ...
CATCAGAACCGCCAATGCCAGCGATTTCCGCCACGGTGAACCATAAGATAACAACCGTTTGAGTGTGGGCCACAGTGAACGAGGTTTATGCGTCATGATCAGCCTCCACAACCACGTCATCATCCAGTGCGGCTTCAAGCTGCTGATAACGATACATATCCCGATACCAGCCACTGACGGTGGTTAATTGTTGATAATTGCCTCTCTGAGCAATATGTCCCTGTTGTAACACCAGAATTTCACTGGCTTCTGTCAGTGCCGAAAGACGATGCGCACTGATAATCAACGTTTTTCCTGTTCCCCAGTGCCGCAGGTTATGCAGTATCTGATGCTCAGTACGACCATCAACTGCAGATAACGAATCATCCAGAATCAGGATCTCGGCATCCAGTAATAAAGCCCGGGCAATGGCAATACGCTGTTTTTGTCCACCGGACAGCATGACACCGCGTTCCCCCACTTCAGTGTTATACCCGGCTGGCAGACGCAAAATATCTTCATGAACGGCGGCCAGCTTTGCGGCCTGTTCGATCGCTTCCTGTGTAGCAGAGGGATTTCCCAACGCAATATTGCTGGCAATGGTATCGGAGAACAGGAATGGTGTCTGACTGACAACCGCCAGACGATGACGCCAGCTGTCCAGTTGCAAATGCGGTAACGCAATATCGTGATACTGAATATCCCCCTGCGAGACATCAAAATGGCGCTGGATCAGGCTCAACAGGGTACTTTTCCCTGAACCCGTGGGGCCGCACAGCCCCAACATCTGCCCTGGTTGCAGAGTAAAACGGATATGATTTAATGCTGCCTGACTGGCCGCCGGATAACTGAATACCTGAATATCAACCTGTAATGATGCACGACCTTCCGGCACAGGTTGATCACCATCCACCACCGTGGGAGCTTCTGCCAGTAAGTCCTGAATCCGGCTCCACGCTGCACTACCACGTTCAACAATATTGAACATCCACGCCAGCGCCAGCATTGGCCAAATCATCAGTCCAAGATACATCACAAAGCTGGTGAGCTGACCCAGGGTGATCTGGTTATGCCACACCATCCAGCTACCGCCACCAATGGCCAGCAGGTTTGACAGGCCAATCGTAATATAAATAGTGGGATTAAAACGGGCATCCACCCGGGCCACACGCAGGTTCTTTTCCCCGGTATCACGGGCAATATCGGCAAACTGTTCTGACTGTCGATCTTCCAGGCCAAAGGCTTTAATCATTCGAATACTGGTCAGACTTTCCTGCGTTTGATCATTCAGCGAAGAAAAAGCGGCCTGCGCCTGACGGAAGCGATGATGTAATTGATCGCCATAGCGTTTAATCATCAGCGCCATAACCGGCATCGGAAGCAACGCTAACAACGTGAGTTGCCAGCTAATCTGCACACTCATCACCACCAGCACGGCACAACCCATTACCAGAGAATCCACCAGCGTCAGTACACCTTCACCTGCGGCAAACACCACTCGATCCACATCATTCGTCGCACGGGCAATCAAATCACCGGTGCGATGACGCAGATAAAATTCAGGATGTTGTTGGCTGAGCTGACGATAATATTTTTCTCGCAGCTCCACAGCCAGTTGATAGGAGGCACCAAACAGCAATACACGCCAGACATAGCGCAATAAATAGACCGCCACTGCGACCACCAGCATGACGGCGATCCATATCAGTAACTGTCGGGTATTCATCTGCTGCTGACTGACACCATCCACCAGAACACCAACAATGTGTGGCGGCAGAAGCTGTAACAAGGCAACAACAATCAAGAGTAAAACAGCGCCGCAATAGCGCTGCCATTCCCGGAGAAAATACCAGCTTAACTGATGGAAAAGTCGCACAGCAGTATCCTGATTATTAGCATAAAAAAGAAGTGACAGCCCTTCAGGGAGCCACTGGCAATGCAGTCGTGTATTTGATTTCTTCCATGGCAAAACTGGAAGTGACGTCGATCAGGCCAGGTGTTCCGTTTACCAGGCGTTTGTAAAAGTCGTCATAACTTTTCATATCTGCTACCTGCACCCGCAACAGATAGTCATATTCGCCAGCCATGCGGTAAAAACCCATCACTTCAGGCATCCCCTGCACTAATGAAACGAACTGTTGGAACCAGCTGCTACTGTGTTGCTGCGTCTTAATTAACATAAATGCCGTCAATCCCAGCCCCAGTTTTTCACTGTCCAGCAAAGCAACCCGCCCACGAATGTAACCTTCTTCTTCCAGACGTTTAAGACGTTTCCAGCAAGGTGTTGTTGTCAAATTAACCGCATCAGCCAGTGCTTGCAGCGATAACATGCAATCCTTCTGCAACAGGTTTAACAGCATACGGTCTTTTTTATCCAGCGAATTTGGTAGCAAAACTTTCTCCTTAATGCCATTTATGCAGCAGAATTATAGCAACCTTTTCCCTGGTGATTTCGCTAATCTGGCTTTCTTCTCATCGAATGCAGGGATAAGCAATATGATCAATTCACTTCCCCGTAATCTGCTGATTATGGGATTGTTTACCGCGGTGGCTCTCACCTGGGGCACAACATGGATGGCAATGAAAATTACGGTTGCCACGGTTCCCCCTGTCTTTGCCACAGGTTTGCGATTTTTATGTGCAGCGCCTCTGTTGTTGCTGCTGGCACGTTACAAACGGGTTCCGTTACTGTTTCCCAAAGGACAACGGCTTTTTCAGCTCTGTGTGATGCTGTTTTATTTCGCCATTCCCTTTACTCTGATGATCTACGGTGAACGTTATACATCATCCAGTCTGGCGGCGATTATTTTCGCCACCATGCCTGCTGCCGTGCTGGCCGCCTCGTTACTGTTTCTGCGGGAAAAAACCTCCCTGCAACAACTGACCGGATTGATCATTGCCATCAGTGCCCTGAGCGCTATCCTCTGGCAGGAGACACAAAGCAGTGGCAGTAGCCAGTTAAAAGGCATTATTGCTTTAGCCTCAGCTGTGGTCATTCATGCACTGATGTATGTGCAGTGTAAAAAACGATGCAATGGCATTTCTGTCCTGAGCTATAACGCACTGCCCTGCCTTGGGGCTGGTATTTTACTGACGCTAAGCGGATTGACAGAATCGCCAAATTATCACGCATTTTCAGGTCAGGCATTGCTCGCTATTACCTGGCTGGGGCTGGTCGCGGGGGTGGGCGGGATCCTGTGTTACTTCGCTCTGCAACAAATTGCCCGGCCGTTTCAGGCTTCACTGGTCTTTCTGGTCTTCCCGTTGATCGCCATCGCTCTGGAAAACCAATTAAGTGGCAGCAGTATCAACCAAACCTCTTTGTTATTGTTACTGCCTTTCTTGATGGGGATTTTGTTGACGCTGTACCAGAGAACACAACCTGGAACGCAGAAAACAGCGACTCAGCATTAAAAAAACAGAGCCGGGTATCAACCCGGCCTGACAGCTTTAATATTCCGGAGAATATGCCTGATGCGGTGTTTTCAGCCAGTGATTGAGGTAATGGGCAACCCCCTGTGTTGCACAGTCGCCAATCTCAGGCAGATGGGAAAGTTTTGCTTTCAGTTGTGGCATGGCATTACGCATGACAAAACCGTGTCCAACCTGGCTCAACATTTCCAGATCATTCATGGCATCACCAAAGGCCATACAATGCGCCATCTCAATATTTAAATATTGGGTCAGCCAGTTGAGTGCTGCGCCTTTATTGCTCCCGACAGGCATCACTTCCAGGCAACTAACGGCAGAAAAACAAATGTGCACCTTGTCACCTAACACATCCTGCAACTGTTCCTGAAGTTGGCTCAGATCCTGATGTTCACCGATAAAACAGATTTTTGTGGCCGGATATTCTGCCAGAGCCGGAAGATCAACAACCTGATACCCAAAGCCACTCAACTGATGAGCAACTAAAATTTCAGGCTCATCCACATGAGTAAACCAGCCATCATCATTAAATACATGCAGACTGGCGCGGGTTTTCCAGGCGGTATTGATAACCTGTTGGATTATTTCCTCGGGTAAATCCACACCGAACAGAAATTCTCCCTCTGCGTTATGAATGCGGGTTCCATTGCCACTGATCAGATAAGCCGGCAACGCATGTTTTTGCAGTAATGGCTGCATTTCCAGATAGTGACGCCCCGTAGCAAACGTTACCTGTACCGAATGCTCCTGTAACGATCGCAGACTTTGTAATGTTTCATTCCCCAGTTGATGACTGGGTAATAACAGTGTTCCATCCATATCAAACGCAGCAAGGCGAACCATATTTTCTCCATCAATAGTGGTTAATCTGACAACAAGTATCTCCTGGTATGGACAGAACAAACAGTGAATAGTTTTTGAAAAATGTGCTGAATGTCTGTCAGAGCTACCTTTCCGGCATTCCAGGCAGTACCATAATGCACAGAACTTGATCAGGAAAAGTAAGTATGAAACGTGCAGTGGTAGTATTCAGCGGTGGACAGGACTCAACAACCTGTCTGATTCAGGCTCTTCAGCAGTATGACGAAGTGCATTGCGTCACTTTTGATTACGGACAGCGCCACCGGGCAGAAATTGACGTGGCACAACAACTGTCGCTGTCACTGGGCGCGCGTGCGCATAAAGTTCTGGATGTCACTCTGTTAAATGAACTGGCAATCAGTAGCCTGACCCGCGATAACATCCCGGTTCCTGCCTGGGAAGAAAACAGCGATGGTTTACCAAGTACCTTTGTACCTGGTCGTAATATTCTGTTTTTAACTCTGGCAGCGATTTATGCATATCAGGTAGAAGCCGAAGCGGTCATTACTGGCGTTTGCGAAACCGATTTTTCCGGTTATCCCGACTGTCGTGATGAATTTGTCAAAGCCCTGAACCATGCTGTTTCTCTGGGGATGGCACGTGATATTCGCTTTGAAACCCCGCTGATGTGGCTGAACAAAGCCGAAACCTGGGCTCTGGCAGATTACTGGCAACAACTCCCGCTGGTGCGTAAAAACACCCTGACCTGCTATAACGGAATTCAGGGCGATGGCTGTGGTGAATGTGCAGCCTGTCATTTGCGTTCTAATGGTTTGCAGGAATATCAACGTAATCCGACAGCCGTCATGCAATCCATGAAAGAAAAAACCGGGCTGAAATAACGAATTATATCCTGCTATCCCTCCTGCTATCCGTAAATAAGGTCATACCGCAGGTATGACCTTTGAATGACCTCATCACTTCATCAGATTACAATTTCATCCGCGATAAATTACGGTCTACCAGCGAAGGGCCAAAACCCGGGACTTCTTTTAGCTGATCCACCTGACTAAACGGGCCATATTTTTCCCGATAGCTGATGATGGCTTCGGCTTTTTTCTGTCCGACACCATTCAGTGCCGCAGCCAGCTCGTCTGCCGTTGCGGTATTGATACTGATTTTGTCTGTTGCTTCTTCACTACTTTTCCCTGTTTCTGTCGGCGCCTTTACGGTGGTTTCTGTTTTCGCTTTTGCCGCTGTTCCTGCTACAGGAGCAGCCATCACCGGCGTCAAAGAAGCCAGACTCACCGTTAATAAAAGAGCCTGAAATAACGTTTTAAACATGCTGTATTCCTCCTTGTGTTTAACAGCCTGTATAACCTACGTCAGAGTATGATATTCAACAAATTACAGATAACAGAAATGGAAAAGGCCGCATAAGCGGCCTTTGGTATTGCAAGCAGTTACAGTAAAAATGCGAGGCTTACTGAATCTGCGCCGCTGCACCGTATTTAATTTTGGCATCTTTACGCAGACTGGTCATCAGAGAGCCAAACGCAGCCTGTGCGTTATTCTGCATCATGCCCTGCTTCAGTGCTTTTTGCTGTGCTTCCGGCATTTTGCCTTTCTGCACCTTATCCAGTGACAACAATACAACGTTGCCCTGCATATCTTCACCTACACCGTAGGACGCTTTATCTTCTGCCGGTAACGGCAATGCAAATACGGCACGAGCCAGTGGATCCATACCTGTACGCGTCAGTGTTTTACTGTCACCAAAGCTCAGGACAGCCGCTTTCATCGCCTCATCACCTTTACCCGCTTTCAGTTCTGCCAGAAGTTTGTCAGCCAGAGATTTCGCTTCAGCCTGTGCTTTCTGCTGTTTCAGATCATCAGTGATCTGCGCAGACACATCAGCCAAAGGTTTCACCACTTCTGGTTTATGTTCACTGATACGCAGAACAAAAGCACGATCGCCATCAACAGTAATCAGATCTGAGTTACGGCCTGGTGCATCACCATCGCCCAACAGAGAACCACCGAAAATGACATCCTGCACAGCGTTAAAGTTCAGCTCTGCCGGTAATGTCTCGCGACTGAACCATGGGGTCTCTACCACTTTGACACCAGCAGCCTGTTCAGCACCCGCCAGTGATTCAGTGTCATTGTTCGCGGCATCAATCACTTTAGATTGCAGCTTGTAGTATGCGTCAATCGCCTGTTCCTGCTTCACTTTCGCAGAAATAGCATCATGAACCTCTGCCAGTGCTTTAATCTGCTGAGGCTGGATATCGTCCAGACGGGCCACGATAAAGCCAACAGAAGATTTGATCACCCCTGACAACTGACCTTTCTCTTTCAGACCCGCATTTTTCAGTTCATCTGGTGTAGTGGCAGGCTCCAGCCAGCCCATATCACCGCCCTGACGAGCAGAAATCGGGTCAGATGATTTTTCTTTTGCCAGTGCGGCAAAGTCACCACCGTTTTTCAACGCATCCAGTATGGACTGTGCTTCTGCTTCCGTTTTGGTCTGGATAATGCTGTAACTATTACGCTGTTGCTGCGTGTAATCTTCCTGGTGTGTGTCATACCAGTTTTGGATTTCACTTTCACTCACCGGTTTCTGCAGGCTGGCAGCATCCATTTTGATATAGCTGACACGGAACTGCTCAGGCAACATAAAGCTGTCCTGATGCTGCTGGTAATAGCTGTTGATCTCTTCTTTAGTAACCTGCTGTTTTGCAGACAAAGAAGAAACGTTGATAGTGGCTTCACGTACCAAACGCTGCTGAGCAATCAGGTCAGCCAGTGCATCATTCTCACCACTGAGAACAAAATCTGTATCTGTCACTGAGTTAATCAGTTGCTGCGTGGTCAGCTGTTTACGTAAAGCTGCTGCATATCCATCCGCAGTAAAGCCCATACGGGTAATCAGACCCAGATATTTGTCATTATCAAATTTGCCATTTGTCTGGAAAGCCGGCTGACTGAAAATGGCGTCTTTGATCTGGCTGTCGCTGATTGCCAGACCCAGTTTTTTTGCATACTGATCCAGCAGAACATCATCAATCAGCTGCGATAACGCCTGCTGGCGCAGTTGCTGCATATATTCAGGATTTCCTGCCAGGGCGGAAAATTGTTCGCCCATCATTTGCTGCTGACGAGAACGTTCATTGCTGAATGCCTGTTCCAGTCGCGCACGATCAATTTCCTGACCGTTTACTTTAGCGGCATAATCACTGCCGCCGCCAGTCAGATATCCGCCCACGCCGGTAAGGACAAAGGACAGGATGATCAAACCCAGTATAATTTTGAGCACGACATGATTCGAAGCCGCGCGTAAATTGTCCATCATGGTGTGACAACACTCCGCTGTAGTGTGAATATAAGGCCTGCGTTTTTGTCCAATACACCCTGAAACAGGCAATGCAGTGCATCGCTGTCACGCCAGTGGCGTCAGGGAGCTACATACAAAAAAGGCACATCAATATAGTGATGTGCCTGTATGTTACATGAGAACGCTCTGGCGATCCTCACTCCGCCGAAGAAATCTGTTTCAACGACGAAATATTACTTAATTAACGGCGTCTTTCAACGCCTTACCTGCACGGAAACCAGGTACTTTACCCGCAGGAATGGTAATTTCTTTACCTGTCTGTGGGTTACGGCCAGTACGTTCTGCACGCTCACGTACAGAGAAGGTTCCAAAACCTACCAGCGCAACTTCATCACCCGCCTGCAGAGAATCGGTAACAGAGGCAATAAACGCATCCAGTACACGTCCGGCTGCAGCTTTAGAAATATCTGCATTTGCAGCAATTTTGTCGATCAACTGCGACTTATTCATCTAAATCATCCCCTCTTTGATTTTTCCATATCGTAAACCGGCACCTTGCCAGTAACGCATATGCAGCCGTTTTATTCTGGCTGCGTATCTGAATCAATATATCGAGCTATAAAAAGCAGCCGTCATCACGCTGTCTGCTTTAGCTGCCCATAAGGTAGCCGGACAAAAAAAGGCTGGCAAGTAACAATTTACCTGCCAGCCGATGTTTTCGCGTGATTTTATCTCACATTACTTATTTTCTGTGACCACCTGCATGCCATGAGGATCGTTTTGCAATGCAAACGTCAGTACTTCCTCAATGCGTTTTACAGGGTGAATGGTCAAATCCGCAATCACGTTATCCGGGATTTCTTCCAGATCGCGCTTGTTCTCATAAGGAATGAGTACGGTTTTGATACCACCGCGATGCGCAGCCAGCAGCTTCTCTTTCAGACCACCGATCGGCAGTACCTGACCACGCAGTGTGATTTCACCAGTCATTGCTACATCAGCACGAACCGGGTTACCAGTCAGACAGGAAACCAGCGCAGTACACATCGCCGTACCAGCACTTGGACCGTCTTTCGGGGTTGCCCCTTCTGGTACATGCACATGGATATCACGCTTCTCGTAGAAGTCACTGTTGATACCCAGTTTATCTGCACGGGCACGTACCACGGTCAGCGCGGCCTGGATAGATTCCTGCATCACTTCACCCAGTGAACCGGTATAAGTCAGTTTGCCTTTACCTGGTACGCAAGCTGTTTCAATGGTCAGCAAATCACCGCCGACTTCTGTCCATGCCAGACCGGTAACCTGACCTACACGGTTTTCACTGTCAGCACGACCGTAATCAAAACGCTGAACACCCAGGTAATCTTTCAGGTTGTCACCGTTGATTTCAATGCTCTTCAGTGATTTATCCATCAGCAGGGCTTTTACTGCCTTACGGCACAGTTTCGACAGTTCACGCTCAAGGTTACGTACACCGGCTTCACGAGTATAATAACGAATGATGCCGATAATCGCGCTGTCATCTACTGTCAGTTCGTTTTTCTTCAGTGCGTTACGCTCAATCTGTTTTGGTAACAGGTGACGTTTGGCAATGTTCAGTTTTTCATCTTCGGTGTAACCGGAAAGACGAATCACTTCCATACGATCCAGCAAAGGCCCTGGAATATTCATGGAGTTGGAGGTTGCCACAAACATCACATCGGAGAGATCGTAATCCACTTCCAGATAGTGATCGTTAAAGGCGTTGTTCTGTTCCGGATCCAGCACTTCCAGCAGCGCTGATGCCGGGTCACCACGCATGTCCGAAGACATTTTGTCGATTTCATCCAGCAGGAACAGTGGGTTTTTCACCCCAACTTTTGCCATTTTCTGAATCAGTTTACCGGGCATTGAGCCAATGTAGGTACGACGGTGACCACGGATCTCCGCTTCATCACGCACGCCACCCAGAGCCATACGCACGTACTGACGCCCGGTCGCTTTGGCAATGGACTGACCCAGCGAGGTTTTACCCACACCCGGAGGCCCAACCAGACACAGAATCGGCCCTTTAATTTTGCTGACACGGCTCTGTACGGCTAAATATTCCAGAATACGGTCTTTCACACGATCCAGACCAAAGTGGTCGGTATCCAGCGTTTCCTGCGCCTTACGCAAATCTTTTTTCACTTTGCTACGGGCATTCCACGGAACCTGAACCATCCAGTCGATATAGCCACGAACGACCGTTGCTTCTGCTGACATCGGAGACATCATTTTCAGTTTCTGCAGTTCAGCTTCGGTTTTCTCTTTTGCCTCTTTCGGCATTTTGGCTGCATCAATTTTACGTTTCAGCGCTTCATGTTCATCTGGTGCATCATCCATTTCGCCCAGTTCTTTCTGAATGGCTTTCATTTGCTCATTCAGATAATACTCACGCTGGCTTTTTTCCATCTGTTTTTTAACACGATTACGAATACGTTTTTCCACCTGCAACAGGTCGATTTCCGATTCCATCATCGCCATCAGATATTCCAGACGTTCATTCACGTCGGACATTTCCAGCACGGATTGTTTGTCTGCCAGTTTCAGAGGCATATGTGCTGCAACGGTATCAGCCAAACGTGCAGCATCATCAATACTGTTCAGGGAAGTCAGGACTTCCGGTGGGATCTTTTTATTCAGTTTGATGTAGCCTTCAAACTGACTGATCGCAGTGCGTACCAGTACTTCCTGCTCACGCTCTTCAATTTCTGGCGATTCCAGATATTCAGCCTGCGCAGTAAAGTAATCACCGTTATCCGCTAACGTCGTGATATGGGCACGTTGTAAACCTTCCACCAGCACTTTGACCGTGCCGTCAGGCAGTTTCAGCATTTGCAAAACAGAGGCCACAGTACCGACCGAGAACAGGTCGTTAATACCAGGTTCATCCGTTGAAGCCTCTTTCTGAGCGACCAGCATGATCTTCTTGTCATGATCCATCGCCGCTTCAAGACAGTGAATAGATTTTTCACGCCCTACAAACAACGGAATGACCATATGCGGATAAACCACTACGTCACGCAACGGCAACACAGGGATTTCAATGCGTTCAGAACGCTCAGGATTCATAGAGCTCTCTCTTAGTTTAATGTCCGCCAGGTTAGGAATCGCTTCCCGACAGAAGCGACTTTCCTACAGATGTTTGAGTATATGGGGATAAATGGAACAGATTCAACGTTGGGGTAACCAGAAAAACTAAAGGGGAGAATAATTTCTCCCCTTTCATCTAACTCACTGGAATAATTTGTTTATTTATTCACCAGAAACATGTTGCGTGGCTTCACTGGCATAAATCAGCAGAGGATCGCTC
>Ga0157359_1001064_pt1 | contig 10880 bp, 15 predicted proteins | sample AttcapACBM3_FD_111482 | JGI IMG/M metagenome (GOLD analysis project Ga0157359, IMG submission 111482) | Fungus gardens microbial communities from leaf cutter ant in Botucatu, State of São Paulo, Brazil - Atta capiguara ACBM3 | ecosystem: Host-associated > Fungi > Mycelium > Unclassified ...
AGCATTGCTGATGAATAACCCGATCACAGGTTAAGGTTTCACTGAGAAGGATAAGGTCATGCGCCATCGTAAGAGTGGTCGTCAACTGAACCGCAACAGCAGCCATCGTCAGGCTATGTTCCGTAATATGGCTGGCTCTCTGGTTCGTCATGAGATCATCAAGACGACCCTGCCAAAAGCAAAAGAGCTGCGTCGTGTAGTTGAGCCGCTGATTACTCTTGCCAAGACCGACAGCGTAGCTAATCGTCGTCTGGCATTCGCACGTACTCGTGATAACGAGATCGTTGCAAAACTGTTTAACGAGCTGGGCCCGCGTTTCGCGAGCCGTGCCGGTGGTTACACTCGTATTCTGAAGTGTGGCTTCCGCGCTGGTGACAACGCTCCGATGGCTTACATCGAGCTGGTTGATCGTCCAGAAGCTCAAGCAGAAGCTGCTGCAGAGTAATTTGTAGCAAACGTAAAAAAACCGGGCTTGCCCGGTTTTTTTATATCTGAATTTCAGGGAGATGAAATAATGTACCGTATCGGACAACTGGCAAAACTGGCAGATGTGACACCTGACACTATCCGTTTCTATGAAAAACAGAAAATGATGGATCATGGAAAACGTACCGATGGTGGTTTCCGTTTATATACAGATCAGGATTTGCAACGTCTCAGGTTTATCCGATATGGACGACAGTTAGGATTCACTCTGGAGGCAATCCGGGAATTATTATCGATCCGTGTTGACCCCGAACATCATACCTGTCAGGAATCAAAAATGATCGTGCAGAAAAGACTGCATGAAGTGGAAGCGATGATAACTGAATTACAGCATATGCAACGTTCTTTAAAACGTTTACATGATACTTGCTGTGGCTCAGCACATAGCAGCGTTTATTGTTCAATTCTGGAAGCGCTTGAAAATGGTGCATCGACAGATCAGGATGATAGATTGAAAACCAGATAGCATAAGACTATATTGCTGACGGATATTAACTAACCGGAGTTTATGATGACAAAATATCGACATCAGAAAGGTGTCATTCGTGACAATGCCCTGGAAGCATTACTGAGCGATCCCTTATTTAAACCACGTGTTGAGGTCAATGTGAAAGGGAAAGGAAGTTATCGACGGAAAGATAAGCATGTTAAGAAAGGGAACTGGGAGGCCAGTGGTAAGTGTAATTATTTACCACTGGCCTTCTTCTTTATCAGACATAAAAAAACCGTCACTAATGACGGTTTTTTCTTATAAGGAGATGCCTTACGCTTTTTTGTTTTGCTCTTTCAGCAAGTCACGAATTTCGCTCAGCAAAGTTTCTTCTGCAGAAGGTGCCGCAGGTGCTTCTTCCGCCACTTCTTCCTGTTTTTTCAATTTATTCATCAGCTTGATGGCCATGAAAATTGCAAAAGCGACAATGACAAAATCAAAGATGTTTTGCAGGAATACACCGTACTCCATGACAACAGCAGGTGTATCACCTTCGGCAGCTTTCAACACCCAACTGAAATGTTTGAAATCAATGCCACCGATTAACAGACCCAAAGGAGGCATAATGATATCTGCAACCAGAGAAGATACGATCTTACCGAAGGCTGCACCGATGATGACACCAACAGCAAGATCTACAACGTTGCCACGCATTGCAAAGTCGCGAAACTCTTTTAATAAACTCATAACTTTCTCCTTTCCGGCACCAATTTCAAATTAAATAAATGATCGTAATGTTCCACGACGAGATCAGATAAAACTCGCTGATTATTATAGTAAACAGACCAGCAATTCACATGTGTTACTATCTTAAATTATAAGAAGAACGGACTTGGTTGGAACAGTCGTTCAACGTCCGGAACGAATTTCTTATCGGTGATGAACATGATGACATGATCTCCCTGCTCAATACGTAGATTATTATTGGCGATAATCACATCATTACCTCGTACAACAGCCCCAATAATCGTGCCAGGTGGAAGCTTAATTTCATCAATGAGGCGTCCTACCACGCGTGAAGTACTTTCATCACCATGTGCGATCGCTTCGATCGCTTCTGCCACTCCACGACGTAATGAAGAGACGCTAACAATATCAGCCTTACGAACATGGCTTAATAATGCAGAGATGGTTGCCTGTTGTGGGGAAATAGCGATATCGATAACACTCCCCTGAACCAGATCAACATAAGCACGACGCTGAATGAGTACCATCGCTTTTTTCGCACCCATGCGTTTTGCCAGCATGGCAGACATGATATTAGCTTCATCATCATTGGTGATAGCAATGAACAGATCCATTTGATCAATATGTTCTTCTGCCAGCAGCTCTTGATCCGAGGCATCACCATAAAAGACGATAGTATTCTGTAAATGTTCAGCTAATTCAGCAGCACGTTGTTGATCCCGTTCGATCAATTTGACGTTGTAATTTTTTTCCAGTCGCTGAGCCAGACCAAAACCAATGTTCCCACCCCCGACGATCATGATGCGTTTATAAGGTTTTTCCAGTCGCTGATATTCACTCATTACTGCCCGAATATGCTGGCTGGCGGCGATGAAGAAGACTTCATCGCCAGCTTCAATAATGGTTGATCCTTGTGGGCGGATAGGGCGATCCTGGCGGAAAATAGCAGTTACACGTGTATCTATATGTGGCATATGTTCACGCATCACTGAAAGTGCATTCCCCACCAGTGGGCCGCCATAATAGGCTTTGACGACGGCAAGACTCACTTTACCTTCGGCAAAATTTACCACTTGCAATGCACCAGGGTATTCAATCAGACGATAAATACTATCGATAACCAGTTGTTCTGGTGAAATTAAATGATCAATAGGGATCGCATCGGGAAGAAACAACTTTTCTGCATCCCGAATGTACTCTGGTGCCCGGATACGTGCGATACGATTAGGGGTATTAAACAGAGAATAAGCAATCTGGCAGGCGACCATGTTGGTTTCATCAGATGTAGTGACGGCAACCAACATATCAGCATCTTCTGCCCCTGCTTCCCGTAAAACACGTGGATGTGAAGCATGTCCCTGAACAACACGTAAATCAAACTTGTCCTGAAGCTGGCGCAGGCGTAAAGGTTCGGTATCAACGACGGTGATATCGTTATTTTCACCGACCAGATTCTCTGCAAGAGTGCCGCCAACTTGTCCGGCGCCAAGAATGATAATTTTCATATTGCGTCAGTCTTTCTGATTATTATTCAGTAAGTGGCACTCTAAAGTGCCACCCGGTTTACTCTTTTATCAGTTTTGCGTAGTAGAAACCATCGCCACTATCAGCCTGTGGAAATACTTGAATCCCAGGTTGGGTTAAATCGCCAGTTTCCGCCAGGCGAGCATTAGCATGACGGGTTAAAAACTGACTGATTTGTAGATGGTTTTCTTCAGGGAGTACAGAGCAGGTAGCATACAGCAAGGTACCGCCTGGTTTCAGATGAACCCAGATAGCTTCAAGGATCTCTTTTTGTAGAGCGACCAGTTCATCAATATCACGATCCCGGCGTAACCATTTAATATCAGGATGTCGGCGAATTACCCCGGTCGCAGAACAAGGTGCGTCAAGCAGAATACGATCAAACTGAGTCTGCTCACACCATGCTTCCGGTGTTCTGCCATCTCCCAGTTTTACTTCTGCCTGCATATTAAGGCGTTGCAGATTCTCTTTGACCCGTGCCAGACGTTGGGCATCAACGTCAATCGCCATGACGTGAGCTTTCGGTGCGGCTTCCAGAATATGTGTCGTTTTACCGCCAGGGGCTGCGCAGAGATCAAGAATGTGTTCACCATTTTGTGGATCAAGTAGTGCCACACAACCCTGAGCGGAGGCATCCTGAACGGTTACCCATCCCTGATCAAAGCCAGGTAACTGACCTACGGCACAAGGAGATTCCAGACGTAAAGCATCGGAATGCTGTGAATGAGGAAACGCATTTTTACCTGATTCTGTTAACAGAGCCAGCCAGGCGTCACGGCTGTGGTGCTGACGGTTAACACGTAGCCACATTGGAGGACGTTGGTTATTTGCATTAGCAATATCCTGCCATTGTTCGGGCCAACTGCGTTTCAAACGTTCCAGGAGCCATTTGGGATGCAAATATTGTTGATCACCCTGTGTACTTTGTTGTGTCAGTTCATCCTGTTGACGCTGGAATTGACGGAGTACACCGTTAATCAGCCCTTTCAACTGAGGACGTTTTAGCGCAACAGCACCTTCCACAGTTTCTGCTAAAGCAGCATGAGCAGGAATACGGGTAAACATCAACTGATACAGTCCAACCATGATCAGAAAATGGAATACGCGTTGTTTCCCTTTCATTGGTCGGGACATCAGTTTGTTGATGATCCACTCTAACTGCGGCAGTGTACGTAATACACCGAAGCACAGTTCCTGCAGCAGAGCCGCATCTTTCTCGCCAACCAGTTTCTGGGCGGCCGGGAGGACATTGCTGAGGGATTGTCCCTGTTCGACCACTTTTTCCAGGGTCTGGGCAGCAACGCTACGTAAATTCGTATTTTTTTTCATAGTGGGTTCGCAATTCAAAGACTGCCCGGCTGGAATACCGGGCAGAGTATCAGGCAATAATATTGCCTGGGATGAACCATTCTCGGCGGGAGTTCAGAAGATCCTGAGCCTTCATTGCTTTTTTACCTGCAGGCTGGAGTTCTTCGATGTTGAGTACACCCTCTGCAGTGGCAATCTGGATGCCCTGTTTATTGGTTTGCACGATCTCGCCAGGCTGGTGACCGTGGACAGCGGGCAGCACGGACGCTTTCCAGACTTTGACAGGTTGTTCATCGATGATGAAATAACTGACAGGCCAGGGATTAAAAGCGCGTATGCAGCGTTCTAACTGAACAGCTGGCAGATTCCAGTCAAGACGGGCTTCTTCTTTACTTAATTTTTCAGCATAGCTGACCAGAGATTCATCCTGAATTTCCGGTTTGGCATGACCTGCAGCCAGTTGTTCCAGCGTTGTTAACATACCAGCAGGCCCTAATTCTGCCAGTTTTGCATAAAGTGTCGCGCTGGTATCGGTGGGTTCAATAGGACAGGCAAGCTTATGCAGCATATCGCCAGTATCCAGACCGACGTCCATTTGCATAATTGTCACGCCGGTTTCGGTGTCACCTGCCCAAAGAGAACGTTGGATCGGTGCAGCGCCACGCCAGCGTGGCAGTAATGATCCATGTACATTGATACAACCCAGGCGAGGCATTTTTAGCACAGCCTCTGGCAGGATCAGTCCGTATGCCACAACCACCATCACATCGGCTTCGAGTTGGGCAACCAGTTGTTGATTTTCTTCCGGACGCAGGGATTGAGGTTGGAATACTGGGATAGCATGTTGCTCAGCCAGTTGTTTTACCGGGCTGGCTGTTAATTTATTGCCGCGTCCGGCAGGACGATCAGGCTGGGTAAACACACCGACAATTTGATGCTCTGATGACAACAGCGCGTCAAGATGACGCGCTGCAAAATCAGGGGTGCCGGCAAAAATGATCTTTAATGATTCGGACACATTTTTCCCTTTTACTCAGGTACGAGCCTGTAAACGATAAAGTTTTTCCAGTTTCTGACGGATACGCTGACGTTTCATTGGCGACAGGTAATCAATAAACAGTTTACCTACCAAGTGATCCATTTCGTGCTGGATACAGATCGCCAGTAAGTCATCTGCTTCAAGTTCAAAGCTTTTGCCATCGCGATCCAAAGCTCTAATTTTCACTTTCTCTGCGCGCGGTACTAAAGCCCGCTGTTCAGGGATAGACAGGCAGCCTTCTTCAATGCCGGTATCGCCACTTTTTTCCAGTAATTCCGGGTTGATTAATACCAGGCGCTCATCACGATTTTCAGAGACATCAATCACGATAATACGCTGATGGACATCCACCTGAGTTGCAGCCAAACCGATACCTTCTTCTGCGTACATGGTTTCAAACATATCATCCACGATACGCTGGATATCGGCATTAACTTCTTCTACGGGTTTCGCAACGATGCGCAGGCGCTCGTCAGGGTAATGTAATACCTGTAAAACTGACATAACTTTCCAGATCTATATTCAAGAGATTAAAAATTCATTCCTCTTATTGTAGACATTTCACGCGGTGATTGACAGCATTCGTCGTTGTTAACCTTCAGGGAGGAGGGATGAAAAATGTCGCCATTGGAAAGTGCGTTGCGGTTGTCTGGTGTTGCTGGTTTATCCAGTGAGCAACGTTTAAGGGTATTCGATGCGTTGTTACCTTTGAGCAGAATGACAGCCGCTGCTTTAGCTGCAACAGGATTGAAGCATGAGCAGCAACAAATGTTCATGTCTTATGATGAAAAACGGATTCAGCAGAGTCAGCAATGGCTGGAAGAAGAAGGACATCATTTCCTTACGCCTCGTCATCCGCATTATCCTTCATTACTCAAAACACTCAGTAATTTCCCTTTAATGCTTTTTGTTGCAGGCAATCCGGAATTACTGGCTTCACCGCAGTTGGCTGTTGTGGGTAGTCGACATTGTTCACACTATGGCCGTGAATGGGGAACCTGGTTTAGTCAGGCTCTGGCACTGAGCGGACTGACGATAACCAGTGGTCTGGCATTGGGAATAGACGCTGTGGCACATCGCGCTGTACTGGATGTTCAGGGCAAAACTATTGCCGTTCTTGGTGGTGGATTGAATGCGATCTATCCTCGTTGTCACCAGGGGTTAGCACAGGATATTGTGGACAATGGTGGAGCTCTTATTTCTGAATTTCCTTTGTGGGCAGCGCCACGCGCTTATCATTTTCCCCGGCGTAATCGGATAATTAGTGGGTTAAGCCATGGCGTGTTGGTTGTTGAGGCGACGATGCGTAGTGGCTCGTTAGTGACTGCCCGACTGGCTCTGGAACAAAATCGAGATGTTTATGCATTGCCTGGCGCGTTGGGAAACCCGGGTAGTGAAGGAACAAATTGGCTTATCCAGCAGGGGGCATTACTGGTCGCACATCCCAATAATATTATTGAACAGTTACAAAGTAGTTTAGCCTGGATACCCAATTTGCCTGTTGTGGAAAACAATTCAGTGGAGAGTAGCAATCCTCCATTGCCATTTCCTGATGTGTTGGCTAACGTAGGAGACGAGGTCACACCTGTTGATGTCGTCGCTGCACGTGCCGGCCAACCTGTGCCAGCCATCGTAGCTAAGCTGCTTGAGCTGGAGTTAGCAGGATGGATCGCAGCTGTACCCGGCGGCTATGTCCGATTGAGGAGGGCAAGCCATGTTCGACGTACTAATGTACTTATTTGAAACGTATATCTACAGCGAAGCAGAAATGCGGGTTGATCAGGATACATTGACGGATGATTTAGCCGATGCCGGTTTTCATCGTGAAGATATTTATAATGCGTTGAACTGGTTGGAAAAGTTAGCTGATTATCAGGAAGGTCAGGTCGCGCCGATACAGTTAACAACAGATCCGTTGTCGATGCGTATCTATACAAGAGAAGAAAGCCAGCGTTTAGATGCTAATTGTCGGGGTTTTATTCTGTTCCTGGAACATATCCAGGTGCTGAATATGGAAACCCGTGAGATGGTCATCGAACGGATTATGGCACTGGATACTCTTGAATTTGATCTGGACGATCTCAAATGGGTGGTGCTGATGGTGTTGTTTAACATTCCTGGATGTGAAAACGCCTGCCAGCAAATGGAAGAATTACTGTTCGACGTTAATGAAGGAATGCTGCACTAAGGGTTTCCTTCGTGTACAACAAGTTATGAATAAAACAGCGCTTTTCGCTGTGCGAAAAAATGAACTCTGCCCCCAGTGTGGGGCAGAACTGGTTATTCGTTCCGGGAAACATGGGGCTTTTTTGGGGTGCTCACAGTACCCTGAATGCGATTATATTCGCCCACTGAAAAATCACACCGATGGACATATTGTTAAAGTCCTTGATGGCCAGCATTGCCCTGTTTGTGGGGAAAATCTGGCTCTGCGTCAGGGGCGTTACGGTATGTTTGTTGCCTGTAGCGATTATCCTGTCTGTGAACATACAGAATCCATTGATAAACCTGATGAAACGACCATCGCTTGTCCACAATGTGCGAAAGGGAAGTTAGTACAGAAACGTTCCCGTTATGGCAAAACATTTCATGCCTGCGATCGTTATCCCGAATGCCAGTTTGCAGTGAATTTTTCACCTGTAATGGGAGTATGTGAGTTTTGTCAGTTTCCATTACTGATCGAAAAGAAAACAGCCAGAGGCACAAAGCGTTTTTGTGCCAGCAAATCCTGTGGTAAACCGGTAGAAATTAAAAGTAGTGATAAAAATGAACCAACAACGTAATTCTTTTGATGCGTGTATCAGGACGCTGCAGCAATCAGCGGTTATTGCTTATCCAACGGAAGCGGTGTTTGGTCTGGGGTGTGATCCTGATAAGGAAGACGCCGTGATGGCATTATTGTCACTGAAACAGAGGCCGGTGGAAAAGGGATTGATCCTGATTGCGGCAGATTATCAACAACTGGTGCCTTACATTGATGATTCTCAACTCAGTCATGAACAAAAAGAACGTATGTTTGCCCGTTGGCCTGGACCTGTTACATGGATACTACCTGCGAGGAAAGGGGCTCCTCGTTGGTTGACTGGGCGGTTTGATTCATTGGCGGTTCGCGTCAGTAACCATCCTGATGTTGTGCAACTCTGTCGAGAATTTGGCAAACCTCTGGTTTCAACCAGTGCGAATTTAAGTGGGTTGCCACCTTGCCGTAACGCAGATGAAGTTCGTGCCCAATTTGGTGAACATTTTCCTGTTTTGCAGGGAGAAACCGGTGGGCGTTTGAACCCTTCAGAGATTCGTGATGTATTAACCGGTGAACTGATTCGCCAGGGATAATAGAGAGTTTTCATGTCATTTTATGTCGTCTTCGGTAATCCGATTCAGCACAGTAAATCGCCGCGTATTCATCAACTTTTTGCCGAACAAACGGAAGTTTCACATCCGTATGAACGTGTTTGTGCACCTGTAGATGGTTTTCAACGGGCTGCCGGGCATTTCTTTGAACAGGGAGGTGCAGGGGCGAATGTGACTCTGCCATTTAAACAGCAGGCTTATGAACTATCTGATGAGCTAACTGAACGTGCAGCATTAGCCGGAGCAGTGAATACTCTGAAGAAGTTAGAAAATGGGCGTTTACTGGGTGACAATACTGACGGCATTGGTTTACTGAGTGACCTGCAACGGCTTGGACTGATTAAGAAAAATGATCGTATTTTACTGATTGGTGCTGGTGGTGCTGCCCGAGGTGTGATCCTGCCACTATTAAATTTTGGCTGTGATATCACCATTACTAACCGTACATATCAGCGGGCAGTAGAACTGGCGGAGATATTTCAACATCATGGCCGTACCCGCTCATGTCCGCTTGATCAATTAGATAACGGGCAATTTGATCTGATCATTAATGCCACATCAAGTGGTGTTGCCGGTGGTATACCGAATATACCGGCACAGCTGGTAAATGAGCAGACCCGATGTTATGACATGTTTTATCAAGTTGGGGATACGCCTTTCCTGCAATGGTGTCGCCAGCAGGGAGCCAGCCAGATGGCTGATGGGCTTGGGATGCTGGTGGGGCAGGCAGCACACTCGTTTATGTTGTGGCATGGGGTCATGCCGGATATCGCACCTGTTATTGCACAACTTAAAGCTGAGATGCAGGGATGAATCAGGCAATTCAGTTCTCTGAACGAGAATGGTGGGATGAAGATATCCAGGCAGTATGTTTTATGGCGATGGTTAACGGGTTTCAGTTAACCTGTGCTATTCATGGAAAAGAATTGCACCGCCGTTATTCAGAAGAGCAAAGTGCTCTGGCGCTGTTCATCGATAATCGTTGGGATTTGGAAGATGAGGCAACCAGAGCTATTCAGGATCAAATGGAAGACGATCAGGGTTGGGTCTGGTTATCTTCAGAAAGATAATCATCCTTCCAGGTAACGTAGTTATTTGCTGAATAGAGCAAACTGCTGATCTCCGTTTCTGTTAATGCCCGGACTTTTTTAGCCGGGCTGCCTAAATAGAGGTAACCTCTTTCCAGACGTTTACCCGGTGAGACTAAACTCCCGGCTCCAATGATCACATCATCCTCAACGATGACCCCGTCTAACAGAATAGACCCCATTCCAATCAGAACTCGATTACCAATAGTGCAGCCGTGCAACATGGCTTTATGTCCGACAGTCACATCTTCACCGATAACTAATGGATGTCCTTCAGGATTGGATACTGATTTATGTGTCAGGTGCAGGATGGAACCGTCCTGAATATTCGTACGGTTGCCAATTTTTACCTGATTCACATCACCACGAATAACAACCAGAGGCCAAACGCCGACATCATCACCCAGCACAACATTACCAATGACGATACTGGAAGGATCGATCATGACGCGTTTACCAAGGGTCGGGTGTGTATCTTTATATGTTCGAATGTTATGACTCATTGTTACCTCGCTAGCATTTTCTTGCTGTAGCGTAGTGTGGGAAAGATGTCAGAATCAATAAACAGGATTAAATAAGTGTAAAAAATGCCCATTTAGATGACTATATCATCAGGTGGGGCAATAAATGAGCGCTTGGGAATTTATTTGAAATAAATACTTGTCAGGCGTCAGAAACTCCCTATAATGCGCCACCACTGACACGGAACAACGGCGAATAAGCCGGCCGGTCAGCAGGTTCAGTCGCTCTCGCAGCTTACTGAATCGCCGAAGAAAAACTTCTGAAAAAAGAAGTTGACTTCGAAAGAGGATAGCGTAATATACGCCACCTCGCAGCAACAAGCGAAGCGCTGTTGACTGCACTGCTCTTTAACAATTTGTCAGACAATCTGTGTGGGCATTCACGG
>Ga0157359_1001065_pt1 | contig 10878 bp, 3 predicted proteins | sample AttcapACBM3_FD_111482 | JGI IMG/M metagenome (GOLD analysis project Ga0157359, IMG submission 111482) | Fungus gardens microbial communities from leaf cutter ant in Botucatu, State of São Paulo, Brazil - Atta capiguara ACBM3 | ecosystem: Host-associated > Fungi > Mycelium > Unclassified ...
CTCCAAACATTCCAAGCGATGGTGGATAGACAAATGTAGCCATTCTCTCAATAATTACAGAATGTCAAGAAGTCTTAATAATTGGAAGAATTTCAAGAAGGTTGTTAAGAATACCAAGAGATCTTTCTTCGACACAAAGATTCAAGAAGTTGGTAGTAAAAGTTGCAGTCCTTGGGAGCTAATGAATTAGATCAGTAGATGTAAACTTCCTGCTATTGAAGCAATCAAGTATGACAGTTGCCTATGTCTCTCCCTGGAAAGTCTATAGGAAGCACTTCATAATACCTTCAACACTGCCCTCAACCACCAGGTCAATTCCAATATCCTCAGTGAAATCAAGCATAAATTCACTTCTCATTCGAGTCCTTTCTCCAAGGAGGAATTCAAGTAAGCAATTAGCAAATGCAATGACTCATCATCGCCTAGTCCTGATAAACTGACTTGGTGTCACTTGAAATCTATCATCAAGCAAGATAACTGCCTTGTCAATATCATCAACATCACCAACTCTTGCATCAATTTAGAACATTGGCCGAACTACTTCAAGTGTTCGTTAACTATGATTATACCCAAACCCAATAAAATGATGTATGATCAACCTAAAGCTTTCTGATCTATTGTTCTTCTTAATACTCTAGGCAAACTCATTAAAAAGGTTATTGTGGAAAGACTTCAGTTCACTGTTATAAGCAATGATTTTATCCACCCAAGCCAATTAGGTGGATTAAAATTCAAGTCCACTACCAATGCTGGTGTTGCTCTCACCTATATCATTCGTTTAGGGTGGGTCAAGAACAAAACTACAAGCACTCTTGCATTTGACATTTCTCAATTTTTCCTATTGTTCAATTACCAACTCCTCACCCTCATTCTTGAGAAGGCGGAACTTAAACCCAAAGTTACCTCCTTTTTCGTGAACTACCTGGTCAAGAGGAAAACCAGTTATCTATGGAATGGTTTACCATCCCCTACATTCAAAGTAAACATTGGAGTAGGCCAAGGGTCTGCTCTTTCTCCTGTCTTATTGGTCTTATATCTTTCCCCTTTTTATATATGCTCAAAAATCGTCTTAAAAACCTTAATATTCCAGTTTCTATCCTTTCATTTGTGAATGATGGTCTCATTATTGCGCAGAACAAATCAATTGACATTTCTAACTCTCATCTCTTTTGTAGTTATAATGTACTTTCCAAACTTCTCAACAGTTTTGGTCTCACCATCAAACATGTGAAAACTGAAGTTTAACAGATTGCATGGAGTCTTCAATCCCCCTCAATTAGACCTTTCTCCAATTGACAGTCCTACTCTACGTCCCAAGGAAACATGGAAATACTTAGGTTTCATCTTTGATAGGAAGCTCATGTTCTACCAACATATCAACCACTACTCGAACAAAGCTATATCCTCAGTCAAGTGTATAAAGCTATTGGGGAATTTGTTGTGAGGAACCAACCCTGTCCAAAAATGCCAACTGTATAGATGCTGTGTCCTTCCTATAGCACTATACAGTTTTCAACTCTAGTTCTACATCAAAGCTCCTCTTTCGTACCACATGAAAATCTTGGGTAAAATGCAAAGAAGAGCCACTATTTGGATTTTAGGAGCATTCAAAACCTCACATACTAAAGGCATTGAAGCAATTGCTGGAATAGTTCCCATCAAATTCCACTTATAAAAGCTTGCAAGGTCTCAACTTTGACCTCTTTTGCTACTGTCCAATCACATCATAAGATCTTTTATGGATGATCCATCCAATTCATTCAAGAAACCCATCCTCCATTCCATCAACTTTCTTATGAATCGACAAAGGAACATTGCCAAAGACCATTTAATTGACTTGAGCAATAAGGTCTATGGTATTTTCTCTTCTTTTTTACCTCTTCACCCAGAATTTGCCTCTGGTTCTCGAATAACTGACAATTTTTCGAATTGTTTTTCTTTTAATTTAGCTAGTAAAAAAAAAGACAAAATATGCTTTCAGGAACTTGATGAAATGGTTCTCCATTTTTCCTCTTCTCCATTAACAGCCCTAGTTGTAACAGATGCTAGCATCAAGAACAACATTGCTACATCTATATCTCACATACACTCAGCCAATCAACCTCTTATCAAAACAGTTCATCACACAGCATTTGTCACAAGTACAGAGGCAAAGTTGTTTACTATTAGATGTGGCATCAACCAAGCCTGCATTAAAGAAAATGTGTCAAAAATCATCGTTGTCACCAATTCCATCCATACCATAAAGAAAATTTTTAATATCAAATTGCACCCATATCAATCCCACACCATAGCCATTCTCAGCAGGCTGCATCATTTCTTCAATACCAAACAAGAAAACTCTATAAAATTCTGGGAGTGTCCTAGTCATCTCAAATGGAGGTTTCACCATGATGTCGACAAAGATTTGAAATCATTCAATCCAACTCCCTCTTTTCCTTGCAAGATCTCTTGGGATTACTGCAAGAAAATTGACAGTGACGACATCATCAACCAGTGGAATATGACATTTCAAGCATCAAATAGAAAAGGAAGACATTTCCTTGATCTAGTAGATAACAATCTCAACATCATTGAACCTGTGTATACCAAAGGAGGACCTTGGCTCCAAGTCTTTGGTCATTCTAACTCACTGTGTGCTCATGCTATAAGAGCCATCACTAATCACACTCTAATTGGAGAATATCAGTTGAGATTCTTTCCCAACAAAGACTTCAAATATCCTTGCAGCAACTATCCCATTGAGTCAAGAAGACACATCCTTCACGAGTGTATGAGATTTAACAGGTACTGGAACCTAAGAAGAGATTTACTGAGCCATTTCACCATGTTCTTAATTTCCAATCCTTATGCTTTCACATTCACAGACAATTAACTTACTTTTTGCCAAGTTGAACTTGGTTTATATTTTCAATTTCCTTCTCTTCCCTTTCTCGATTAGTCATTTTTCTTTCTTTCCTTTCCCTTTCAGTTTTAGTTCTCCTATTAGTCTGTTTCTTTTGTACATAGTTACAAAGTAGCTACCACAGTCTACCACCATGTGCTATGTAATAAATTGTTGAAATTAAAAAAAATAAGATAATCATTGTAGCAGAATAACTTCCAAAATATCTAAAGTATTTGCTTCCTTACCTCCAGATAGAAATCTAATCTAGATGTACATTTTCATCTCTTAACAACTTATCACCTAGACTCCCAGTTATTTTATATCTTGGGAATTATCTCTATAATGTTTTCCTAGTTATCTTCTATACTATTATTTTTTTAGTTACAATTCTAACTATAGAACTAGTATTTAAAAAAATTTAGATATTTTGTAGTCTCTGGTCTGAAAATCAACTATATAATACATTGAATTATATTTCTTTCTAAGTCTCTTGACTTCACTATCTATCTAAAATTATGATCACATGGCAAACAGCAGCACAACATATAAGTTAAGGCTAAGGTTGTCATCTGAGGTTCAGTTGCAAGTTTGCAGATAAGCTTCTTAACTTAATCTGCAACTTAGGTACTTATCTATATTCACAGATAATATCACATCCTGATCTAGCCATATCCATCCTAACTTATGAATAATGCCAAACTTTTCTCATCTACACTTCCTGACTCTTTTTAGTGTAAATCATATATCCCTATTTCATCTAAAACATCTTTGCTAGAATCTTGATAACTGATGTAGCTAATAACCAATTAGCAAACTTTATAAATCTCTATTCCTAGTATCTAAGAATTATTTGAAACCAGAGTAACACTTGCAGTCTCTATTCCAAATAACTATTCTAGATAGTTGATAGATATGGTTCACATCTCATTATCTAAGATCCAGAAAGGCATCTTGGAAGCCAAAAACTAAGTAATTATACATTATCTGACAATGTGGAAGGCATATCAGAATAACCTTTGGCTTTAGCTTATATGCTGTACCTCTATGAGTTGCATGAATCATATATTTTAGATCAGAGACTTAAGAACTCAGATACTGAGAGGTAGTGAGATGTATTATTGCTAATGCTAGAAGAAGGATGCTAGTTTTAGTTAATCTTCAGGATGACTACTATAGTGTAAACTACCTGATTATATACTAGTTAGTATACCTAGGGTAGCTATCTAGAATATAACTGCTAAGTGAGTTACCTTGATTACTAGGATTCCTTAGATGTCAAGAGATGAAGTTCCATGGAGTTATCTTGGACCAGTAAGAATATCTGAGGTGGAATAGACAGGTTTGATCTGTACAAGAAGAGATTGGAGAGCACAGATGAGAGATAAGTAGTTATCCATGGGTTGGGATGGATAAGGTTGGAATATAGGATGTGACAGTAGTATACTTAGTATATAAGCCAGCATTATATATTATAAGCCTTATCCTAAAAATCAACTAAAACTATCATTACTTTCAGTATTAGTAATAACATATCTTCTACTTTCTAGTGGACTTATCAGCCAGTTATGTCTTGAGCAACTCATCTGAAATATGTGACCAGTGCAACTTATTAACTTATTTTGGACCTCTGAGAGACTAGTATAGATCTTATATAACTAGATATAAACTACATCTGACAGATAACCTTATTTGTTTCTAAATAAGTCCCCATATTTGATCTAATCCCTTCATACAACTAACTGTAGATATCCATTCAAAGTGAGAGCTATGTTTTGACAGGTTTTAAGAAACTGGCCAGTCTCAAACTCTGGCTATCTTTATGGAGTTTATCTCAACTTGATGATTTAATATGACCAAACCTAGATACTTGATTTGCTTCTTGTTAAAATTGTATTTCTTGAGGCTGAGAAATAGCTTGTACTTAGCCAGTACTTCCAGAACTCTGTAAACTGCTTGGTAGTGCTTCTATAAGGTTTGAATAAAGATCAGAATATTATTCAGATATACAATCATAATGACTTTTACTATAAGGTTATGTAAAATACTACTTATTATGGTTTGAAATGTCACTAGTCATTAGTCATCTCAAAGAACATCACTAGGGGTTCAAAAAGTCTGCAGTTGGTGTGAAAGGCTGCCTATCACTACTTGATCTATATGTTGTTGAATCTCTAGCAAATATCCAATTTGATAAAGTACTATGCTCCTTAAAGTTGTGAGACTGATTCAGAGATAGATACTTATTCTTGACCATGATTATATTGAGACTCCTATAGTCTTGTACCAAGTGGAGGAATTCATTCTTCTTCTTTATAAAAAGATTAGTATAGTTATAGAGAACTTGGAAGGCTATATCTGTTTAGTGTGGAGGTTTTCAGCAATGAATACATTGAGCTCTGTTTGTTTTGTAAACAACAGAGATATATTTTAGACAACTTATTTTCAGCTCAGAAGATAATCTTAATGGCATAGTCTTACCAGTAGTGATCTAGAAGTATATCAAAGTCTTTCTTTGCAAATACTGACTAAAATCCTCAAACATGGAGGGCAGGAGAGATATACTTATCTGTTGTTTGATTTCTCTGAAATACTTCAAAAATTTGCTATGAAAAAGGCTATAGTATGAAGATTTAGAGCTAAAAGTTCAGAGAGTAACTAGATTATATAGGTACAATTCTCCAGCTTCTTCTTATATTCTTCAAAGACCATGAAGAAAGATATTACACTTTCAGAGTCTTCTGCAAGAGTAGAGAAAGAGCCAAAGCAACATGCTGTTATGTTATACTAGGTATTAGTGGTTTCTAAAGAGATTAAGAGGTATTGTCAGACATGGTTCACACTAGGAGGTAAAAGTCCATAGGATTGGCTCAGTAATGTAAACTTGTAGAATGATCTTGGCTTCAGCTTATGTGCTGTGCCATCTGTCTGCTGTATAGTTGCAACTTCAGAAGAGTAAATGAAGTCTGAGATAGAGATGAGTGCTGATTTGGTGTGTTACTGTTGAACACTGGAGATTAAGTTCAATAAGAATTATCTTTGTCAATTATCAGACTAGTAAATTATAGAGTAACTACTAGTCTTATATACAAGTCAGACATATAGAAGATACTTGGAATTTTAGTATATTGCCTGCAAAGGTTTTAGTAGTGAGATATTAACAGAAGCAAGATAGGAAAACTCTACTATAAAAGACCAAGTTTGATAAAAGTATCTCTATTATAGAAGACTGGATATCCAGATTGTTATATCACTGCCACAGAAACATGTTGCAAAAAGGGTAGCTGTTATAGAGAATGGACTTGTGTTATAAATATTAGAATGACAGTATTGCTATGGGAACATATCTTCTGAATGGATAGACTTGACATATGACAGGTATAAAGACTGGGAGATATAGCAAAATTCTGTAAGCATTGAGGATCCTGATAGTAGGACATTGTGGAAGCATTTTCTTCTATTTATGACAGTGATAAGGATTAAGCAAAAGTAGATATTTCACTAGAATACTATAAGAACTAAGCAATACTAGCTTCCAACTATGTTCTAAAGAATTCAAGAAGGACATTTTTTAGTGTCAGGAGCTTGTAAAGATAGAAACAATAATATAATAAAAATATCAAAGATATAAAACTCATAAAAGCACTTGCAAACATGTTTCTTTACTAACATACTTCTAAACAGCAAAACTTATACTATATAACAAGCTCTCTTAGAAAATTTAGTAGATAGATTAGATAGCTTTTCAAGAGCCCACCACAATACTATTTATTCCAAATAATGTACTCTAAAGATACCCCTTGAGTCAAATCTTATGACTAATGATACTAACTAATACTTATCTTACCAGCTTTTTCTAAACTGTTAGAACTCTCTAAAACTTGCCCAAAAGTAATAGATGAAGTACTAGTGATGCATACTTAATAAATAGTGTTCAAACTACTCTTGAGTGGAGGTCTATAGATATAGGTTTTCTTTTTCTCTTCCTTCTACTCAAGACTTATATATGGCCCACTCTTAATGTTACAAACTTCATTTAGCTTGTATCTCCACAACCAGTGGACCGATTTTCACAAACTAAGTTGCACTGGAAAGCCCCAAATGAGGGCCATCTGCACATATGTGGGATGTACAAAAGCAACAACAAATGACTAAGATATCAGGCCATTAGTAGCTGTAAAAGCTTTATCTGCTAATATCTCATGAATGGCTGAACGTATTTGCACGATTGAACTTGTGTTGGAAAGTGCTTATCAATCCATTCACAATGATATATGATGTGTCTCAAAGCAATCAGTATTAGTAGAGATACAAGCATATCAATATAGTGACATAATTAGTTACCTTCTAAAATTAGCCTGACATCTGCTATGACAGATAACAGCCCTCATCAGGTATGAGTTTTGATTATGTGATGGCAACAGCTTGTGCATGGACCATCACTCTTTTGTATATATACTTTTGTGTCTGAGAATTAGATCTCAGACTTAACAACATCATTTTACATCAACTATTCCTATTGATACTACTTATCACCTATTATCATTATCTCCTTATACTGAACCTCTGAAACACCACTATATTCAAGTATTACAACCAGTGAGTAGCTTATTTGTGATACTTGAATATACAGACTAGTATAATTTTAACTTCACTATTTGTCTTATAAGTAGAAAATGCTATCTTCTTTCTGTAATTTTCAAGAGATTAAGCCTACTCATGAGCCAAATATTGAGAATAGACCTCTGCTAGTCTATTCTATTCTTGGCTTCTAGTTCTAATATTCTGCTGTTACAATCTCTAACTAAACTCCTAACTCTCTCTAAAAATTATAATATATCATGGTCTTGTTATTTCCAAGTAGTTTTGGTGCACTTACAAGTTAATGACTATGACAGCTAGACCTTCATAATCCTTTTCTAGTCCTGTTCTAGAAAGACCTCCATATCAAAGCCTAGTTTGTCTAATAACTATTACATCATATCTCAAGATTTAAAGAACTCAAGAGAGACTGAGACATTATTTAGGAGTGTTGTCAAAGTTGAATAATGAACTTTATTTTTATTTATTTTCTTTCTATTTTTCTATTTATTTAATTTTGGTTTTAGTCTTTCTCTTTTCTTTATTTTTGGACTTAGACAAAGAGTATGATGTGATATTACATATAATAGTTACACAAGTTACAAAGCATGACAGAAGTATGACACCTATCACATAGTAGTCACATATGACATGGTTACAGATCACAGTCACATGATATGTAAAAGAATATAAAAGATTCTAGAACAAATAACATTATATAGCATAATAATATTGGCCTTATAAAGTGTACATGGATTTTAGGGTATGTTAGTTATAGTGTATACATAGACCACAGTCTGCAGTATATAAGATAGATTAGTTTGTACTTGAAACTATATTGAGTTCTCTTATATTACTTAATACAAGTTGTTTTTTGTTCTATTATTTGAACTTAAGTTATAACAAGTGTTGTGAGCCCTCTCTGTATTTTTTAGAAAAAGTTTATGAGTGACTAGCTACCTGCAAAATGTCATTTCATTGCAGAGAACATTTTCTTATATAACAGTAAATAGTTCTAATTTTGCTATAGAAGCAGACTTCTCTCAGTTATTTAAGAAAGATGGGAAGTGGCATCTGGTTGCCTTTTTCAGCAAGTCTCTGTCCTATTAGAACAACTGAGCAAAGTCTATAAAGTGCATAGAGTTTACAATCTTACAAGAGAATATCCATAGAGTTTTTGATATGTTCACTTTACCAGCAAAATATTCTGGGTGTTTCAACTTGGATAATAGTGGGAACTTTGCTGTAAAGAGTGAAATACCCATGATATTTGAGTGCTATCTTTATAGAAAAAGACACAATCTAGAATAGAGCTGAATTGCAAACTTTGCAGAAAAAGATACAACTCAGATATGAGTTGAGTGTTATTCATATTAGAAATGGATATAACATAGAGTTTGATAAGTTCCCACACTCATTAACTCTGCTAACCTCATAGACTTTTACCTTCAAGTATGAACCATACTTAACAAATATAGCTATAGTATGCTGATCTTATTAAGTTCTCTTGTGTTACTCAATATAAAAGTTTGTCTTTTGTTTGACTCTTTAAACTTAAGATTATAACAATACTATTATTATGGCTTAGGCTTAAGTATAAGAGCAATAAAGATATTACAATCCTAAGCTTGGCTCAGGTTATAACTTAGCCAAATATTTGAGTAAGAAAGGAGAGAATTATCAATGTGTAAAGCATAAAAATACAAGATCATATCTACAACTGAGAATAAGAGTGTATCTTCTTGAAAAAACAATAAAGAAGAAATAAACATAAGAAGACCTTTACTACTATATAAGGCACTAATTAATATAATATGAGAAGAACACAAGGCACAGTAAATAGAAGTCAAAGATGAAACAAACTCCAACATCTGTCTAAGTCATGGTATGTATAAGGTGAATATCTGTAAGATATAAGATAGAAATCATGACAATACTCCTATTTTAATATTTATGTTCCTATGAAATCATTTAATCTAAAGAATAGTTCATGTAGTGGTTCTCTTATATACATTTCAACTAAAAATTCTCAATAACTTATATCCACATTATATTTTTATTTGATAAATTCAGCCACAATTTTATTCCAATACTGAATGTTCTTTTCTTCATAAGTTAAATGGATTTATAATGTACTGAATAAAGGAATAGTATAGTTTTTGTAGGGAATTATAGTATCATCAATACTTTTTGCAGATTTTTAACTTTTTCTTTTAATAAAATTGGTTCTGGAGTCAATAGTCTGCTTGGTTCAGATAACAACAATATTACATAAGATTTATATGATTGAACTTCTTTATCTTGAATAGTGCCTTTTTTGTATTTTTCATTGTATTGAACTTTGTTTAGTTTTTAATATACTCCTTAATAGACTTTTTATAATGTTTTGATATATTCATTAAGTATTTTAACTCCTCTTCCTTTGCATTGATCTAATTTGTCAGCTAATAAGACCTGAATATGCTATGCTTGTCTTTTCATATCTCCATGTATGATATTGTATAGTTTTTCCAATATGTTTTCTCCTACTTGTATTTTGTGTATTTTTTCTATATGTAATAAGATAGTCTTGATATCTAACAGTTGATTGTTAACTACATCAGCTTGTTCAATGATATCTTGAATCTGTAACTGGATGTCAGCCATGGTTTTCAATTCTTGGATTATTTTTTGGTATTTCTTTGCCTAATCTTTCTTTTCTTTATTAAGTGTCATAATAAAGTCTAAATTGTTAATGGTACAAGGAACATATAGGTTGGGGAATGAGGGAGCAGCTGCAAATCAGTAAGACATATTAGATTTCTTGAGTGCTAAGTATGCTTTAAGATGTCAATTTGAAGTTTTTACTCCACTCTTTTATAGATTTCATCTCAAAAGCTTCATCTAATAGTCTTAAATCACCTCTTGAGCATATAGTAACATACCTTTTCCAATACACTAAAAATTGTGTTTCTCTGCTATATTTTCAGTATCCTTATACTTTTTTTACTTTATACTCTTCTTCCTCATTGATAATATTAAATAGTGGTGCTGAATCCATGTGTTGTCCCTTGAATTTAGGTTCTTTATATTGTGGCAACCACTAGACACAAAGTCCAATAGAAGCACAAGCAGTAAATCTCACAGGAGGGATATCTAGTAGGGAACACGAGTTGTATATTCACAAGAGAACTCAGCAGGGAACCACAACAGTATTCTACTGACTATTTATATAAAGTTCCCATGGTCCGTACTATGACTTCTCTACACCTACCCTAATATCCATACTCTGTCCTCATGTTCATTACTTATCCACCATGCATTTTCCTTAAGGCCAACATACCATATACATGTGCCCTGACATCATACTCTTTAATCTCCATTGACCATACATACACTATGTGTACACCATGAGGAACCCATGTCCCTTGACA
>Ga0157359_1001066_pt1 | contig 10874 bp, 9 predicted proteins | sample AttcapACBM3_FD_111482 | JGI IMG/M metagenome (GOLD analysis project Ga0157359, IMG submission 111482) | Fungus gardens microbial communities from leaf cutter ant in Botucatu, State of São Paulo, Brazil - Atta capiguara ACBM3 | ecosystem: Host-associated > Fungi > Mycelium > Unclassified ...
CAAACTGAGCAAATGATCAAAGAAGCTGGTTTTCCACTGAATGTCGGTATAGGTATTTAATTTCAGTGAGATCCATGCCCGGAGCATACTGACAAAGGTTTTAAACAGGGTGAAAACGATCAATCCCAGGCAGATCACCAACAATAAATTATGATCCCGCGGTGGGATCACATGATCCGTCACCAGTTGCGTGCCCATCGGCAACAGCAAATTGACCATTTCAATCACCAGCGACAACATAAAGATCTTCGTCAGTGCCGATTTCAGTCCGCTAATGCTGTAAGCCAGATCCAGTAAACGAATCCGGGATCGTTGTTTTTCCTGTTTAAAATGGCTGTCCGGCCACACTTCCAGCGCGATACCGGTAAAGTTTTCCGACAGCTCCCGGCTCTGTACCACACGCCGCCCACGCGCCGGATCATGAATAATGCAACGTTTTCCCTTTACCGCTACCAGCACCACAAAATGGTTCAGTGACCAGTGCAGTACGCAGGGTAATCTCAGCTCCTTCAGTTCATCCAGTTCCAGTGATAAGGCCCGGCTTTTCATCCCGGTTTCTCTGGCAGTCTGATCCAGAGCATTCAGCGTTGCTCCCTGTGAGGAAGAACCGTAACGTTGACGAAAGTTAAACAGATCAATCTCTTTACCGTAATAACCGCAGATCATCGCCAGACAGGAATTACCACACTCGGTAGCTTCTGACTGAATAATCACTGGCACTTTTCGACGCAGTGAAAAATTAATTCTCTGATAAATCTGATCCAACGCTTTTTTATTCATCGCCAGGTCCCTTCAGGCTTTGTACTATTTTATACACTGGTGAAAACAGCCACATATAGAGTGGTCGTTCTTCCATAAACACCACACTGCGTGCTTTTAATCCATTGGCTAATGTCAGTTTTTTCCCCTGATAAATAAAGGCATTCTCTTTAATATCCACGATGGCTTTATATAACGTTACCGGGGAATTGCTGTTTGCCGCCGGATGATTACTGTCGCTGAGTTCACGCCGGGTTGCCGGCATGGAGGATATAGAAATAATTTTTCCGGAGAACTGCCCAAACTTATCAGAGGGAAAAGCGTCATAACGGATATTTACCGTATCTCCCACTTTGACATAAGGCAGGCTGCGATCCGGTAACCACAATAAAAGAAAATATTGCACACCCTGTGTTTGTTTAATTTGTGCCAGACTGCTGCCCGTTTCCACCATTTGGCCAGGCGTCACAGCAATGGATTCCACCCGCCCATCTATCGTGGATTTAATCATCACCGTGCCACTGGCGCTGTTTTCCACCAGTTGTGTACGATAATCATTAAGCTGGTTATATTGTGCAGAAATCTGATTATCAATTTCTGCCGACTTTACCGATAAATCGCTACGTAGTTGGGTTATTTGTAACTCCAACTGCATTTTTTGCGCCGAGAGTGACTGAACAGTATTTTGCTGCTGCACATACAAGGAATGCTGAGCATTATATTGATCGCGGGTAATTAATCCCCGTTTCAGATAATCATTATAACTCGCCAGTGATTTCTCCATATCTGCCATACCACGTCGGGCAGAGGATAACATTGATTCAGTTTCTTTCAGGGAATGTTCATAGCGACTGATCTGTTGCCGGGTCGTTTGCAAAAAATCGGTTTTGGTTTCCTGTAGATTACTGATGATACCTTCCGCATTGGTGATTTTCTCTTTTGCCATCTGCATATTGGCATCACTGACATTACCCACCTGGGTGGTTCTTGAAACATCTAACTCAAATAACACACTATCTTTATTAACCAAATCGCCAGTCTGTACAAACTGACGGCGAATATAGCCCATCTGTGGTGAGGAGATATTTAAAGGATGCGGCAATGTCATGACTTCACCTTCAACATCAATACGCTGGGTGAAGGAAAAACAGGCTAAAATAATAATAATGATTAGTAAAAAAGAGAGGCAACAGGCTGAAATGACCCCCGATGAAATGCCTTTCAGTAAAATAACTTTACCATTCCAATAACTTTTTTGGTGTGCGATAACTTCCCGCCTGAATAAATTTTGGCGCATGAGTTCCCTTCTTTGGTGTCATGATTTCCGCATCCTGCGGCTGGTGGGCGAATAAAATACGATAAGATGCGTTCAGATGCACTCAATGATTTACTGGCAATAAGAAATATAACTTTTACTATTTTTCGGCAGCATAATATGTTGAACAGGATTATTGTTATACGTTCATTTGCCAGAAAACGGAGTAAAAAACATCATGACCTCTCCCCGCCTGTTTATCGTCCATGGTTATACCGCTAATCCCCATTCTCACTGGTTTGACTGGCTGAAAAGCACTGCTGAAGCTGCCGGGATGAACGTCATCGTTCCAGCCCTACCTGATTCAGATCATCCTCAGGACGATGCCTGGCAGGCTGCGCTGGCGGAAACTGTTGGTGAAGTTGATAACAATACCTGGTTTGTGGGGCACAGTCTGGGATGTATCACCACATTACGTTATCTGAACCAGCAACCTGTCGGAAAAACAGCGGCGGGTGTCATTCTGGTTGCCGGATTCAGCGAAGCTCTCCCCACTTTGCCTGAGCTGGACACCTTTATGTCCACAACTCTGGATGCCAGCCAACTTGTACAACAAATTCCTCATCGTGCAGTAATTGCCTCACTGAATGACGAGGTGGTCTGTCCACAACTTTCCCTGCGTTTAAGCCAGCAACTGAATGCTCCCTTTTACGCCCTGCCCGATTGCGGACATTTTCTTGCCCGACACGGTATTACTGAGCTACCACTGGTGATGCAATTGTTACAACAATTCCGGGGAACACCACAAAATCCATAATATCGGCCCGTTCAGACCACTGTACAAACAGGCAGCAAAGCAATCGTTTACCTGGTGGTTTTTACCGCAAAAAAGTCACTTATTTTAAAAAGTTCCCCGATACATGTGATATTTTTGTGATTCAAGTCACATTTTTAAGAGGCAACAATGCAACACAATTTGACAAATGTGACCTATATCTATTTCCTAGTGCCCAAATAACGGCACACTTGCTGCCATACCGATAACAGGAGTCGCTGTCATCAGCTCTGATTCCTGATATCAATATTCTTTTTGATAACCGAACCTGTCCCTCACGCAAGCTGCTGAGGATGGTCTGTAAGCACGTGGTAACATAATGAAATCTAAAGTAATGCTGGCTGGCGCACTGGCTGCTCTGTCTTATACCCATACCTCTTTTGCCGAGACAGACAGCTCTGAATACCTTTCCGACTGGTGGCATCAGAGCGTTAACGTAGTGGGAAGTTACCACACACGCTTCGGGCCACAGCTGAACAACGATATGTACCTGGAATATGAAGCGTTCGCCAAAAAAGACTGGTTCGATTTCTATGGTTACATCGATATGCCTAAATTCTTTGGCGTGGGTAACGGTAACGACAAAGGAACATGGGATAACGGTTCACCATTCTTTATGGAGATCGAACCCCGTTTCTCTATTGATAAGCTGACCAATACCAGCCTGGCATTCGGTCCGTTCAAAGAATGGTATTTTGCCAACAACTACGTGTACGACATGGGCGACAACCGTGCCAACCGCCAGAATACCTGGTATATGGGTTTGGGTACCGATATCGACACTCATTCTGATATCGGTCTGTCATTGAACGTCTATGCTAAATATCAATGGGAAAACTACGGTGCAGCCAACGAAAACGAATGGGATGGTTACCGTTTCAAAATCAAATACTTTGTACCTCTGACCACCCTGTGGGGCGGCAACCTGAGCTACATCGGCTTTACCAACTTTGACTGGGGTTCCGATCTAGGTGATAACTCCGGTCCTTCACGTACCAGCAACTCGATCGCATCCAGCCACATTCTGTCACTGAACTACGATCACTGGCACTATTCGTTTGTGGCTCGTTACTTCCATAACGGTGGACAATGGAATGATGGTACTGAGCTGAACTTCGGTAATGGTCCGTTCCATGTGAAATCTAATGGTTTCGGCTATTACGCAATTGTGGGTTATAACTTCTAATCTACCGAATTTGCAGCAAATAACGGCCTGTTATCATGGCAAGCTCATTCCCTGATGATGCTGTGATTAACAGGCCGTTTTGCCTTGTTCAATGCGCCACTTATTAGTTTTTGATGTCGCCAAACATCCTGCCCAAATAACGTTCCAGTGCCATACGGGAACTAAAGCCATGTGGAATGCCATAGTAATCACCGGATTCACCCGCCAGATACATCGGAAAACGAACGTAGTGTTCACAGGTTTTGATCTCTGATGTCGGTTCAGCAATCGCCAGACTTTTCTCTTTCAACATGGGATGAATCACCAGTGCTGTACGCCCCATACGTGCTTCACGGTTTACATAAACGTAATCATCACCACGGCTGTAGCCATAACTTTTCGGTGTAACACTATCCATTTCAAATCCTGCTTTTTCCAGGACGCGAGCTACCTCATCAGGTCGTAAATACATATTTGTTCCTCTGTGTCTGCAAACGTCAAAACCTTACCGCAGGCAAGACAAATTGTGCTTTCGGAATAATCCAGAAACGCAGGTTAATTCCGTATAAATTCAGTCTGTTAAATTGGCTTAACGCCCTGATGATCCTGTTGCCACTTTTCTGTTCAGCGGCGCATTACCTCTAACACCTGTCCATGGCGATAAAATGACGTAGCCAAAATTTTTTATTTTTAACCAATCCCCTGCCCCATAAGGCATTGCGGCTGATTTGCCCTCCACTTCAGAAAACAACTATATATTGTATGGTTGAATTTAAATTTCACCATATCTAGTATCATTACACATCAAGTACAGCGCCAGACACCTCAGGCATCAATCAATCTGACGAACCATCACTGCTGTAAAAGAGCGCATGAATGAGGATTGATTTACCAATAGATGGAAATACGAATCATGATCATTACCATTTTCAATAAAAGTAACTACATCCCGTATCCGGCAACAAAACTGTTTTTGGGTCATCAGGGTACAAACCACCCGGAGATACGGAGCTAATCCCATGGGCACGCTGATTTACTTCTCCAGTCAGTCAGAAAATACGCACCGTTTTGTGACGCGTTTGCAGTTACCGGCACAGAGGATCCCACTACTCAGTACTCAGTTATTACAGGTTGATCAACCTTATATCCTGATTGTGCCCAGCTATGGCGGAGGAAGCGCTCGGGGGGCGGTTCCCAAACAGGTGATTCAGTTTTTGAATGATCCCCACAATCGTCAATGGCTGCGTGGAGTGATTGCTGCCGGGAATCGTAATTTTGGCGAGGCTTATGGCCTTGCTGGCGACATTATTGCGCACAAATGTCAGGTGCCGTGCCTCTATCGTTTTGAATTGATGGGCACTACAGAAGATCTCACTCGCGTTTATCAGGGAGTAACCGAATTTTGGCAGAGACATTAAGCACAACAACCAGCACTGTTACCGCGGATTATCATGCGCTGAACGCGATGCTGAATTTATATGATGCACAAGGCAATATGCAGCTGGAGAAAGATAAAGAGGCCATAAGGCAATATTTTATCCGCCATATCATCCCCAACAGCGTACAGTTTGCTTCTGTTGCCGAGCGATTGCAGTATCTGGTTGCGGAAGGTTATTACGCCGCAGAGGTGCTGAATGGCTGGCCTTTTGACTTTGTCTGCCAGCTATTTGAACGGGCTTATTCCCGCCGCTTTCGCTTTCAGACTTTCCTTGGTGCGTGGAAGTTTTATACCAGCTACGCACTGAAAACCTTTGATGGTAAACGTTATCTGGAAGGATTCCCTGAACGGGTATGCATGGTAGCGCTGACACTGGCACAGGGTGATCAGGCGCTGGCGCTGTCATTATGTGACGAGATGCTCAGTGGCCGTTTCCAGCCTGCCACACCTACTTTTCTGAACTGCGGTAAGCAGCAACGCGGTGAGCTGGTTTCCTGCTTCCTGTTACGTATTGAAGATAATATGGAATCGATTGGCCGGGCGGTCAATTCCGCACTCCAGCTCTCCAAACGTGGCGGCGGCGTAGCGTTTCTGTTGTCGAATCTGCGGGAATCCGGGGCACCGATTAAACGTATTGAAAATCAGTCTTCCGGCGTGATTCCAGTGATGAAAATGCTGGAAGATGCTTTTTCCTATGCTAATCAACTGGGTGCTCGTCAGGGGGCAGGAGCCGTATATCTGCATGCACATCACCCGGATATTCTGCGTTTTCTCGATACCAAACGGGAAAATGCCGACGAGAAGATCCGGATTAAAAGCCTGTCACTGGGCGTAGTCATCCCGGACATTACCTTCCAGCTGGCAAAAGAGAATCAGCCGATGGCGCTGTTCTCTCCGTATGATGTGGAACGGATTTATGCCAAACCCTTCGCCGATATCAGCATCAGTGAGAAATACGCTGAAATGCTGGCGGATAAGCGTATTCGCCGCACGCTGATTGATGCCCGTGAATTCTTCCAGACACTGGCAGAGATCCAGTTTGAATCCGGTTATCCCTATCTGATGTTTGAAGATACGGTCAATCGAGCTAACCCGATCCACGGCCGGATTAATATGAGTAACCTGTGTTCCGAGATTTTGCAGGTCAACTCCCCCAGCGAATATCACGATGATCTCAGTTATCGCCGGGTAGGTTGCGATATTTCCTGTAACCTCGGCTCACTAAATATTGCTCATACCATGGATTCACCGGATTTTGCGCATACCGTTGAGGTGGCTGTACGTGGCCTGACGGCAGTTTCCGATCAAAGCCATATTCAGTCCGTGCCATCCATTGCCCATGGGAATGCCCGTTCTCATGCCATCGGTCTTGGACAGATGAATCTGCACGGTTACCTGGCGCGGGAACAGATCCATTATGGCAGCGAAGAAGCGCTGGATTTCACCAACCTCTATTTCTATGCCATTACCTACCACGCATTGCGAACCTCCAATCTTCTGGCACGTGAAAGAAACACCGTATTCAGTGGCTTTGCCGAATCCCGTTACGCCAGCGGTGAGTATTTTGATCAATATACGCAGCAACACTGGCAACCACGCACGGCAAAGGTTGCCAGATTGTTTTCCAATGCCGGAATCCGCCTTCCTACCCAACAACAGTGGCTGGAATTAAAAGCGGCAGTGATGAAAGATGGCTTATACAACCAGAATTTACAGGCGATCCCGCCTACAGGTTCCATTTCTTATATCAATCACGCCACATCCAGCCTCCATCCGGTTGTTGCACCGGTTGAGATCCGCAAAGAGGGGAAAATTGGGCGTGTTTATTATCCGGCACCTTTCCTGCGTAATGACAATCTGGCGTTCTGGCGCGATGCCTACGAGATCGGCCCACAAGCCATTATTGATACCTATGCCGAAGCCACTCGCCATGTGGATCAGGGATTGTCACTGACACTGTTTTTCCCCGATACCGCCACCACCCGCGATATCAACAAAGCACAAATTTATGCCTGGAAAAAAGGCATCAAAACCCTCTACTACATTCGTCTGCGTCAAATGGCGTTGCAGGGAACGGAAGTGGAAGGCTGCGTCTCCTGCTCACTGTAAGCAGAAAGAAGTTAATCAGGGATTATCACCATGAAACTAAAGAAAATTCAGGCCATTAACTGGAATAAAATTGAAGACGAGAAAGATCTGGAAGTCTGGAACCGTCTGACTGGCAACTTCTGGCTGCCGGAAAAAATCCCCCTGTCAGCAGATTTATCCTCCTGGTACGGCCTGACAGCACAGGAACAGCAACTCACCATTCGGGTGTTTACCGGCCTGACCCTGCTGGACACCATTCAAAATACGCTGGGCGCTCCGGCACTGATGGCCGATGCGCTGACACCGCATGAAGAAGCGGTGATGTCGAATATCAGCTTTATGGAAGCGGTGCATGCCCGCTCCTACAGCTCAATTTTCTCCACATTATGCACTACCCGTGATATTGATGCGGCTTATGCCTGGAGCGAAAACAATCAGCCATTGCAACGTAAAGCCGATATCATTCTGCGCCACTATCATGCTGATGATCCGCTGAAGAAAAAAATCGCCAGTGTCTTTCTGGAATCATTCCTGTTTTATTCCGGTTTTTATCTGCCAATGTACTGGTCCAGTCGCGGAAAATTGACCAATACGGCTGATCTTATCCGTCTGATTATTAAGGATGAAGCGGTACACGGTTACTATATTGGCTATAAATATCAAAAAGCTCTGGCGATGCAGAGCGCAGAACGGCAGGCCGCTCTGAAACGTTTTGCCACCAGCCTGTTGCTGGCGTTGTATGAAAATGAACTGGAATATACAGAAACCCTTTATCGGGGTGTGGGCTGGCAGGAAGATGTAAAAACTTTCCTGCATTACAATGCCAATAAAGCATTGATGAATCTGGGCTACGAAGCCATCTTCCCGGCGGGGATGACCGCTGTTAATCCGGCAATTTTGGCAGCCCTGTCACCCAATGCGGATGAAAATCATGACTTCTTCTCCGGCTCCGGTTCCTCGTATGTGATGGGGAAAGCAGTGGAAACCGAAGACGCCGACTGGGATTTTTAAGGGTGTTTACTGGCGAAGATCCCAGGGGTGGATTTTCGCCAGTTCAGACTCTGGCAATCCGGTTATTTTTATAATCAGATCGTAATCCAGACCGTTTTGTAACATAGCGCAGGCAACTTCCTGCCTCCCGGGAAAAATCAGTTATCCCTCCGTTTTTCCCGTTATCAGGCACAATTATAGTTTCAACATTTAAAACCGGGATCTAAATCACAAAACAATAAATTTATATATTTCATTATTTCACAAACAAATCCCCCCTTACTCCCTGTTACTTCTACATATTTTTGTTACCACTGAGAAATATTTGCCATCCAGAAAAACAAGAATCATCTTACAAAAATACAATTTTATTGCTCCCTGGCATTAATTTACTCTCATCCCTTACCAGCTCTGGAGTGAATGGCTAATTTGACCATTACATGACAATACCCTCCTGGCGCCTCAAAGTTGCCTCATTATCTCAGTATGCTACGGTATAAAGCATAACTAACTAAATCAGAGAAGATACACCGAAAGATAATTAACCCAACAAAGGGCATTGTTTATTAATGACAGTTAAACTCGAAGTAAAAAATATATATAAGATATTTGGGGATAATCCTGAGCGGGCATTCAAATATATTGAAAAGGGAATGGGTAAAGAGGAGCTACTGGAGAAAACCGGGCTTTCTCTTGGTGTGAAAGACGCCAGTCTGGCCATTGAAGAAGGCGAGATATTCGTGATCATGGGGCTTTCCGGTTCAGGTAAATCCACTATGGTTCGCCTTCTCAATCGTCTGATTGAACCCACCCGTGGACAGGTCATTATTGATGGTGAAGATATTGCCAAAATATCAGATGCCAAACTTCGCCAGGTGCGTCGAAATAAGATCAGCATGGTCTTCCAGTCATTTGCATTGATGCCACATATGACCGTATTAAATAATACTGCATTTGGTATGGAATTAGCTGGTATTGAATTACAGGAACGTCAGGGGAAAGCATTGGATGCATTACGACAAGTAGGGCTGGAAAATTATGCCCACGCTTATCCGGATGAACTTTCCGGAGGTATGCGTCAGCGTGTAGGGCTTGCCCGCGCATTAGCTATTAATCCGGATATATTATTAATGGATGAGGCATTTTCTGCTCTCGATCCATTAATCCGTACCGAAATGCAGGATGAATTAATCAAACTGCAATCCCAACATCAACGTACCATTGTATTTATTTCTCATGATTTGGATGAAGCCATGCGTATTGGCGATCGTATTGCCATTATGCAGGGTGGTGAAGTTGTTCAGGTCGGTACGCCGGATGAGATTCTGAATAATCCGGCAAACGATTATGTTCGTACTTTCTTCCGTGGCGTTAATATCAGCCAGGTCTTTAGTGCAAAAGATATTGCACGACGTAATGCGGCAGCGCTGTTGCGCCAGGCGCCAGGTTTTGGTCCACGTTCAGCCATTAAACTGCTCCAGGATAATGATCGTGAATATGGCTATGTACTGGCAAAAGAAAAATTTGTTGGTGTGGTCTCTACCGACTCTCTGAAAGCGGCACTGGCTGCCGGTAACGGTCTGGAACAGGCCCTGCTGTCACAACCGGAAGCCGTATCCGGTGATACATCCCTTGGGGATTTGTTATCTTCTGTCGCTCAGGCACCGTGCGCCGTGCCCATTATCAATGATCAGGGGAGATATCTGGGGATTATTTCCAAAGGCATGTTATTACAGGCTCTGGATCGTGATGGAGGTCAGCCATGAGTGAACAAACCAATGATCCGTGGAACACCACCAGCACAGCAGACAATACCGAATCAACCTCCTCGGCAACAGAAACCGGAGCCAATGCAACAGATCCCTGGGGAGGCTCTAATAACGCTTCAGACAATGTAAATACCAACACTTCAGAAACTGCCGATGATGCCTGGGGCAATGCAGGTGCAGACAGTCATGCCGGTAACAGTACCGACGCCTGGGGAGCGCCGAATGCCAGTACAGGGGCCGATGCCACACATGCTGCCGGGGCTTCTGACAGTGCTCATACCGCAGCCAGCAGCAGTGACTGGCTTAACAGTGCGCCAGCGCCACAGGCCGAACACTTTAATCTTCTCGATCCTTTCCACAAAACGCTGATCCCACTGGATCAATGGATTACGGACGGTATCGACTGGCTGGTCGCTCACTTCCGACCTCTGTTTCAGGCCATCCGTCTGCCCGTCGATTATATTCTTAGTCTTTTCCAACAGTTACTGACGGGTATGCCACCGCTCATTGCAATCGTGGTGTTTTCGTTGATTGCCTGGCAGATGTCCGGTTTAGGCATGGGGATTGCCACACTG
>Ga0157359_1001067_pt1 | contig 10869 bp, 10 predicted proteins | sample AttcapACBM3_FD_111482 | JGI IMG/M metagenome (GOLD analysis project Ga0157359, IMG submission 111482) | Fungus gardens microbial communities from leaf cutter ant in Botucatu, State of São Paulo, Brazil - Atta capiguara ACBM3 | ecosystem: Host-associated > Fungi > Mycelium > Unclassified ...
ATCAATGATGATAACACACCTTAGTAAGTCCATCAATAAGGACGACAGAGTCCTAGAGCTAGATGAGATCGAGGAATCTGTATGAGGACGCTCACATCCATTACCTCGTCAACATTCTCAACATGTTTTGCCGCAGAGATAGACTTGCCAAGGTCATCGCTACGGTCGGGGTAGATATACCAAGAGTAGAACTTTTTAAATTGTCAGGGTAATTGCTGAAAGGGGGTGAGAAAAGATCTACCTCGTCAAGAATAATAGTAGTCCCTTCCTTTCCGAGGCTCACCAGCTCTTTCAAGTCACGACCTCTGAAGCCGGGTTGTCGGATGATCTTGACGTCAGAAGAGGGCTTACCTAATTACCTGAATCATTCATGACTCCAATCAGCGGATACTTCAGTTGCGGTGAATGGAGTAGTATACCTGTCCAGTGGGGTTTCGGGGATTCGATGCAAGGACGACCTGTAGACCCTGAGTGTGAATATCCCGCTGGAATGAATGGTTAAACGAGTAATTTTATCACGTGACGAGAGTGGATTACTTTCGTCTGTTCAATGTCTAAGCGATATTTATTCTGGTAGTGGAGGCTTTAGAGAGTTGAATACTGTACAGGGAGGCTCATACCTTGGGGTCAAGACTATAATGATAGGGATTAGTATGAGGCAAAACTTTGGAGCCAGACACTCACGCTGTGGGGACGGGCACGAGACGACGGAATGCGCTCAGAACCTGGTCATAAGCGGTATAGTCCGGTACTTGGTAGCTCTAAGCTCAATTCAGGGACGTCTATCAGTGGTCAACCAAACATTGACTCACTGTGTAAACATCTCCGATGACAGCAGCCACTCGTGAAAGACCAGAACGGCCACCAGGGACGATACAGACATTTTCAAATGTATACTGGCTTTGTTTTCCTTGACGATAAGTGTGGTTATACAAGTGAGCCACAGCTTCGCGAAGGGCTGAGTGATGAGATATTTTTAGAAGGCCACTAAGAGTGTGTGGCTCTAAGTTTACCTTTGACACCTACTGTGGGAGCATACTCGAGGGAATCTGTTGGCATTGGAATGGTACTCGGGCGTTCTGGTGCGCCAGGAATGGGCCCAACCTCAGGGGCACCTTGCCCTAGATTTGACCATTCATGCGAAGAAGAGTAGCTGAAGCCATTTGCCATCGCTCGATCCGAGCAATAAATGACACCAGTGCTTCCTGGGTGTTCTATACCCGGGACAGTCTCTTCGTCCTCGGAGGAGGTAAGAAATCGGAGTTGATATCAGGCAGAGAGAAACATACTGGGTTCACAAGCTGAGGAAGACCTTTGGGCTGGTGACCAGGTGCTTGGCGGAAGATCTGAAGTACTGGATAAGGACGACTATATGCAAAGGTTAACGAACAAACCTGATGGGCTTCAGACTCATTCTCGTGCTTGTGATGCTTTATGACATCGCGGACCTGAGACAGCAGATCAGAAAAGGGTAAAATACGAGTCTGGAAGTGCATTTTAATGGAGGGGACGCACCATGTCGGTGAAAAACCGCAAGGGAGTACTTATACCAGAACCTATCCTTGGGGTTCTAAGCAACGGGGTGTCAGCGCCAGATCCAAGAGTGCTTGATTCATGAGGCATCAGAAGGGCACAGGGCTAAGTTGTTGTAGTTAGGAGACGGCCAAAAAGCTGGCAGTGTATAAGCGAGAAAGGGGTTCGACGGCTGTAATATATTGGCTCTAAAACAGATCTCAATGCCAGGACTGATTATCAATAATCTGTCAGAGCCATCTGATGGGGAATGCTGGTGCTGGTCCGCCGCTGGTCCGCGCATAACATAGCTACCGTCCCGCAATAACCATGTCCGACCGACTGCCTGTGACAAGTCGTGACTGATGGTTGACACCTCATCGGAAAAACTACTTGTCAGAAATATTTGGACGTGTGAGGTGCTGAGCACGGTTGAAGCCCAGAACAGTCGAGGTATAAGCCAAAAGTAGCCAACTTTCCACTAATGATGGTACTTTCGTGGAGCGTGTCTTGGGGCGGAGGCTATCACTTAAACCAAACAGCCCCAGCCGGACATCGGCTTGGGTCATTCGACCATCGGATCTTGGTGGCCATTTAAACCCACCGGTTCAGCCTCCAGTTTTGGTTTCAATCTTCCTTGCAGCTATGAACTTGCAGTTCCTCTCTTCGCCTAAAACTGTAGCTGTATGTCGACCGTGAATATGTTATCTCCCTTCACTGACAATTTATCGCAGATTGTCAGCTGTCCCTTCAGGTTAGTTTTTCTTTACATGAATCGAGGATGTTCATGGTCCGAGGGTCCTTTTTGAGTGGCGGACAGGTGAATGCGCCCAGTCCTCCGACCCTCCAATCTAGCTCACTTCAATCCAGCCCAAAGCAGGTGTTGATGAGGGTCCAATTCATTTGGTCCAAGCAGGTCTAGTCGACCAACTCAAGGAGTTGGCCTGGAACGTTGCTTTTCATGGCCACCATCAGTTCGAAGAGAACAATGACCTGGACGACCCACCTATCGGGAAGTTGAAGAACCCTCGTACTGTCTCTCGGGTTACAAGATCTGTTGCTGATGTCGTCAGGAGCCACGCAAAAGCAGGCGTACTTCCAGTGATGCTTGGAGGCGATCATTCGCTAGTGAGTCCATAAACGCATTGAGCTTACTTAAGACTGATTTGCACTTGACAGGCAATGGGCACCATTTCTGGGACGCTAGAGTAGGTTCCTATATTATAGAAGCAATTAGTTCTCTGAGCTTTACCCAGGGCACATCCTAATGCCTGCGTCATCTGGGTTGATGCCCACGCCGACATTAACACTATCGATACAACAGTATCTGGTAGGTGAGTTTGTTCTTAGCTTGGTCCCTACTGACTGTACAACAGGAAATATTCATGGCATGCCCCTCTCATTTCTTCTCGGTATTGGTAGTAAAGAGAAAGTATTCGATTGGATCAAACCTCTTCTGAAACCTGAACGTTTGGTTTACATCGGTCTCCGTGACGTCGAAGCAGGAGAGAAAAAGATCCTGCGGGAAAATAACATTAAAGCTTTCAGTATGCACGAAGTTGATAGATATGGTATCGGGAATGTGGTAGAAATGGCTCTAAACCATATAAATCCCAACAGGGATTTGCCAATCCATTTGAGCTTCGACGTCGACGCTTTGGATCCTAGTGTGGCGCCCTCCACAGGCACTCCGGTACGAAGTCTACTACCCAAGCTTTCTGTACCTTAGCATAGCTAGGTGAGAGGAGGTCTAACCTTCCGCGAAGGTCACTACATTTGCGAAGCTGTGCACGAGACAGGATTGCTTGTAGCACTAGATCTAGTGGTTTGTGGTTTGAAACAAAATCATTTTCCGATGGTTCACTGATAATTTACGCATAGGAAGTGAACCCTTCTCTTGCTGGAATTGCGGACGTCGAGAAAACTGTCGCAGTTGGCTGTTCACTTGTGAGGGCCGCATTAGGTATGCAGATTTTTGGCTGCTCTGAACTGCGTGTTGATCGCTTTTCAGGTGAAACTCTCTTATAAAGTGGATTGCACAATGACCACCCTCCCTTTAATTTCCGTTGGATTGTAACGCTGCTGGACGCCAATCAGTATAGATGTAACTGACTCGCTGCCTCAGCTAGCGTTAGTACTGCATGAGTCTTCAATGTAGGGTTCATACTTTGGTGGGCCATGTCGCTATTTGCTAGCGAGCCTAAGAATACGGTTTCGTCCCCATACATCGTGATCCTAATCCTTGACCTCCATTACCGATATGGAGAGCAATAGGCAGAATAGCGCCTTGCTCCTATATCTGAAGGAAATCCTAACAGCGTTGAAGGCCGAGTTTACTTACAAAACACCACCGCCGAAAGCCTACGATGCTGTATCTGGTCGCATGATACCAATTACAGTCGTACCTTTTTGCATATTGAGATTCAAATACGCACACGGGATTATAGGAGTTGTAGGAGTTCTACTAGTAGCCTACAAACGGCTCTCGATCGATAGGTTCCCCCAATGTGTTAGGTGGCCGAAGTGAAAACTGAGAATGTTTCCGTCAACGCATGGACTAAACATGACTGGACAATTTTACGAAGGGCAGTGGTTGCCATAAGAAATGATGATGTGGACCCATATTCGTCCCCTGGGTCAGACATACACCTCTGCACGCACAATGGCCCTGTCTATGGAATTGACTGTTGTACGCTGATGGGGGCGTTGCTGTGAGGAGTAGCTGAAACAAGAGATTGGAACAGATGTTTAGATTGGAACAGATGTTCGTGAACAGAAAGCCTGTCATCTGATCCTGAACGGCACTTGCCGCAAAGGGTCATTGGTAAGTCATACTCTCCTTGTTGAGAGTCCCAGCCATGGCACCCTTGATCTCATCGGCTGCAGCGACGACTTCGGTCCAAGTTGGTTAGTTCTTTTCCTTCTCTCTCTTTCTCATTCTATCTCATTCCATTTTGACCACCCGTAGCGCTTCGAATCCGACCAACAACGACTCAGGATTCAAACTCCATTCCCGTTCGCTTCCAACGCTCCGTTATCCAGACTACTTCTTCCACTTCTGTCGTTATTGAGACTCCCTCAAATTCCCTTGCTGGCGCTGGAGCTCCAGGTGCACCCACTTATTCAGGCAGCTCTGTTTCCAGAAAACAGGCCTTCACTTTCGACCAGGTCCATGGTCCACCGACCTCGCAGTACGAACTCTTTGAGGCGACCGCCAAACCTATGATCACTCGTTTTATCGATGGCTTCAATTGTACCGTTCTTGCATATGGTCAAACGAGCAGTGGAAAGACGTTCACTATGACTGGTGTCGACTTAGACGCAGATCCTTCGGATCCCAATACTGGGATGGGGATTATCCCTAGGGCTGTTTCGACAATCTTTTCTCGCGCAAAGCACCTGAAAGAGGAGCGTGGAGGAGCGTGGATGTATAATATCAAAGGCTCCTTCATCGAGATCTACAACGAGGACCTCCTTGATTTGCTGAGTGCCGACGATGCGACTGGATTCAAACGTGAAGTACAAATACGAGAGGACAAAGAAGGGCACATAATTTGGGGTGGACTACGTGAGGTCAGCGTTAAGAACGTGACAGAAGTCATGAGGTAGATTTTTACCCCTGTCTCTGTGGTCTCTCCCGACATACAAATTTCTAGTTTGATTCGTCAAGGCACATCGATTCGTCGCACCAACGAGACAGATATGAACGCTCAATCTTCTCGTTCGCATGCCATCTTTTCGCTTACTCTTACGCAGAAAAAATTCGCAGGCACTATACCATCCTCCCCTCTTCCACACACAGGTCGGTCTCCCTCGCGACTGGTGCGTCCTGGTTCCATGTATGCTGGACCTAACAATTCTATGCGAGTCACTTCTCCGACACTTGGACGACCGAGCACTCCCAGCTTTGCCTCAGCTGTAGCACGTGGGGCGTTGCGTCCTTCAAGCGCCTTGGGCCACGCAGGAGAGCGCTCCTTGCATGGCGATGAGGATTCCGGCGAGTGGATCACGGTCATCTCGAAATTCCATTTTGTGGACCTTGCTGGGTCTGAAAGAGTAAGATCAATGCAAGTGTTTTGTGCTTGGCTCCCGGAACTAAATAATTTTCTTAGCTTAAGCGAACCGCTGCCATAGGAGAACGAATCAAGGAAGGTATCTCCATCAATAGTGGTCTCTTAGCCCTCGGCAATGTTATTTCAGCCCTTGGTGATCCTTCTCGAGCGAAATCAAACACAAATACCCACATTCCATATCGAGACTCCAAACTCACTCGTTTACTTCAAGATTCCCTTGGGGGCAATGCTCATACCCTCATGATTGCCTGCGTCAGTCCTGCTGAATGGAACGCGGGTGAGACTATCAATACCCTCAAGTATGCCAACAGGGCTAGGAATATCAAGAATCGCGTGGTTGTTAATGAGAAGGAGGACGGCTGGGATGATATCGAGTGGTTACAGAACACTGTCACTCGTTTACGTAGAGAAATGAAGGGTTTGAAGGAAGGCAGATTCCCGACGGGGGCTGAGAAAGATTCAGAGATACCGGAGGGTGCAGGGAAGCGAGTTTTGGCTCAGTTCACAGAACTGCAAAACAAATATGAGGATCTCCGCGAGAAATATGTGGAACGGTCGGAGGAGCTGGGCCGCTTGCGAGGGGAGCTTGGCGAGAGAAAGAGATTAAGTATGAATGGCAACATCCCTGGGACGGCCAGATATGAAGAGATTGTGGGTCCTGTTATCGAGGAATATGAGAAGGCAATTGCAACAATGGAAGCAGAGCTCAGCCTCAACAGGGCAGCTCTGCGGCATACAAATGAGTTGGTCGAAGAGAATGAAGAAGAGCTGGCCTCTTTGACTTCCCGACATGCTGCAACCGAGCTCTACGTTGAAGAACTCAGGAACAAAGTTTCGAAATTAACTGAGCATGAAGCTTCAACTGAGGTCAGCTGTCGGGAGTTGATCCTTAGTTGTCCTTTGTTCTGACATTTTTCATAGGCATATGTACGTGATCTCGAAGAAAAAATAAAAGCGTACGATGAGACATCTACCTCTTCAAACGAATCCTTGGGTGATCTCAAACGTGAACTTACTCGCTTAAAAGACCAGGAAGTCTATTCAGCCAAATACATCGCCGACCTTGAAGTGAGGCTTTCAAAGTCCGACGAATCTACCCTCGCCCTACAACAAAGTGTCGAACATATGGAGCAAGAATGTGATAAACGTCGTGATGAAGTTGATGCCTTGCAATTCAAACTGGACGCGTTGCAGCAGGACGGTGATGGGTGGCGTGCGGACTTAGAGAAGCGAGAGAAAAGGGTCCTTGAGTTAGAGCAGAAAATGACGGAGTGGGAACAAAGAAAGAAGGAGGCAGGGGAAGCTAGGATACGTCTCGGGAATGTGGTCGAGGAGGTTGTTACGGCTAAGAAGGACCTTGAGGGTCTACCAAATAGTCCGACATCCACCGATGCATCTACAGACGAGCTTACAGTAGAGACAACATCCCAGGGGACCACCTCAGTCGTCACTTCCCAGCCTGATCAAGACATGACCCCACAGTACTTAGTTCTTCAGCAAACCCACACGGCGACTCTTGCAGACCTTTCCGCCGTCTCTGCCAAATACCGTGACGCCCTTCGTGAAATTTCAGACTTAGCCGCCCAGCTGGACGAGGTTAAATTAGGGAGCCCGACAATAGCTGAGGAAGAGCCGTCAACAGAATTACTCGCTGCAGAACGTTCCGAATTTCCCCAATTTCGGAGGAGAGTCCCGAACAGCAGACATCGGGAAGAGACTCAAGTGAACATAGCAGGGCGACGGCTTTTTTTCCGTCAGGCGGCCTCGGCGGAATCACTCCACTCGAGGTAGGTTGTGGAATCCATGTGCACCTGTACTCACCGCTCACGCTAGTATGGGATGGCAGGTCGTTATCGCAATCTGTATCGCTCTCACAGGAGTTTTCCTCGGTGCACCGGCGCAAGGCTTCACCCTCCTCCCACGTCAATAGCTTACATTCACCCACCAGTTCTCACTCCCGTCATTCTCGCCCTAACCTATCAGATTCACTTGCACCTATTACCAACGGACAAGAAAGGATAATTTTGAGTTTGGAAGAAGAGATCATGCGTTTACAGGAGGTTTTGAAGGAGCGCGAGACCGAAATACACGCCCTTGAAAAGTCACTGACGAAGACTCGAGCTGCTCAGATTGTCGCACAAGAGAAAACAGCTGTTGCAACACCTTTGGGAGATCAAGTCACAGTTTCCAACAATGCTGGTTTGTCTCCCAGGACCTTGAATCATTTCGATCATATCAAAAAGTCAATGGTTAACGGCGTCGCCCATACTCAATCCGAACACGGATCCAATCATTCGGAGTCAGATGAATCTCTAGAGCGTCTGAACGAACTCATGCTGTATGTTCAGCTTGAACTTCAACTAAATCAATCCTGATTTGTCTCCTTTCTAGTTCAATGGCTCAGAAGGAATCCCAACATCGTGAAGTTATGGAGGAGCTCAATACTGAATTGGCTCAAACAAAGCGCCAGCTCGACGAACTCACCGCGCTTTCGCGTGATCAGGTGAGGATATTGTATTCAAAAAATCATAAACACTCACATCTTCCCAGGCTTTGAACATGTCTCAGGAACTGGAGGCACTGCAGAAGAAGTATATCAGCAACGTGGATGAACTGAAGGACCATCAAGGCTTATTGGAAGAAGCCTCACAACACAAGTTCGCACTAGAGAACCAACTGCACCAGTCCGAAGAAAATCGCAAGGAAGAGGTCGAGCATTTACGCAGAGAACACGAGGTTGCCATTCTGGCCAAGGAGGCAGAGGTTGAAGAGTTGCTAAGTCGCATGGAAGGAGAGCACGGGTCTGCACTGAACTCCCTTCAGTCTGAGTTAGAGAAGGCGGCGGCGGCATTGGGACAAGTGCGTGCCGATCATGAAGAAGCTTTTCAAAAGCTCAGGGCCGATCACGATAAGGAACTCCGGCATCAGATCGAAGAAGCGAACGAAATTCTCTCCAACACTCGCGCGGAGCATCAAAAAACTGTTAACAAAGTACTTTCTGACCATGCCGAAGCTATTCGGCAGAAGGAAATCGAGGTTTCTGCAGCGTCGCAAACTACAGAGGAAGAATACTACAATGTCCTCACCAAGCTACGCGCCGATCATGCAGAAGCAATCAGAAAGCTGAAGGACGAGGCCAGTGCGACAGCTGAGCGTCTCCAAGAGGAACATGCCAGTGAACTACGGATGGCCGAAATTGCACGCCAAGGCACGCTATCTGAGTCCGAAACCTTCCGGAATGTTGCCATCAAGGAGTTACAAGAGGGGCATGCTGCTGCCCTTGTTCGAAGGGAAACATCATACACGAAGGAGATTGAAGCGCTGAAAGACTCTCATGCACGAATGTTGCAAGCAAAAGAAGATGATTTGAGATTGCAGATGGATCGTCTCCGTCTTGAATCTGAGCAATTGAATCTGAAGCTTCGAGAAGAGTGGAGGGAGGAAGTAGACTCCTTGTCATCGTCGCTCTTGGATCAGAAAGAGCAGGCTGACTCTGCATTATCCAAGGCCAATAAGTACTCGGATACAATTCTCCAAAGTGTTCGCGAACATCATGCAACCATTCTTCAAGAGATGGAGCGTGGTCATGAGCAGGATATTGAAAAGCTGAAAGTGGAGCATGACCAAGAACTGAAGGATGCCCAGCTTCGATCGGAGGATGAATTGAAACTTTTGAGACAAACACATGAAGAGATGTGCTATCAGTTGTCAACCAACTATGACCAGAAGCTTGCTACCTTGCGGGCTGACGCTGCTACTGTCCAGCAGCAGCATCATAAGGTTCTCGAGGACATGCAGAAGGAGAGCCAGCGAGCTTTAGTAGAGCACGAGGATGCTGTTAATGCCCTTCAAGGCTCGAACGCTGCAGAGCAGGAGGAGTTGCGAAAGCTTCTTGGGAACGAATATGCCGAAGCATTGGAGACACGACTTTCCGAGATTGAACGAAAATACATTGCAGAAAAGCAGGCGCTTCAGAACGACCAAGACCTTCTTACTCAAGAACTCGAAGCAAACAAGGTGGCCGCTGCAGAATCCACCAAGCTACACGATGAAGCACGCCGTCAATACGAGGAATTGATGGCAGAGAAAATGAATGCAATGCAGGAACAGATCTTGACTATCACTTCGGAACGGGATGGGCTTAAAGCTGAGGTTGCAAAGCAGAAGCAGGAATTAGATAAAAATCGATCTGAACAAGCCAAGTTGGTGCAAGAGGCATCCAAACGGGAATCATTGGTCTCAGAACTTGAGCGACATCGATCACACATTGCAGATCTGAAGGAAAGTTGGCAAAAGGCTAAAGATGAGAAGGATAACTTGCAATCAGAGAAAAGTAAACAAGACACTCTAGTCCGCGATTTGCAGGCGCAGATAGCGCGCAGTGCCTCCCCACCTGATGTCCGATCCTCAGACCGCCCCCTTGGCTATTCCCGCGCTACTGGCCTTCCACCTTCAAAACTGCCTCCCCCCACCCCACCGCCTTCAATGCCACCGCCTCCTGCTCCCCGCTTGACAACTCATATCAATGGCGATTCTAATCTCAGCACGTCATCGCATACATCCTCTAATATGATGATCTCCAGTTCCAAGGAGTCCCAACCTGATTCCCCAGCCACTTCGCTCGGACATCTACCACCGAACATTCAAAACATTCAACCTACTCCCGATACCAAGTTAACCGCTAAGATCGAGCAACAATCCAAGCAGATCGAAGAACAAGAAACAATAATCAAGACACTTAATAAACAATTGAATCATTGTGAGAGTGACCTTCAGGCTCATATGGATCTTGTGAGCACCCTAGAGGCGTCACTGGGAGACTCGGAGAAGAACCGTGAGTTATTTATTACCTTCATCCCAATGCTGTTTCATTGACAGTCATCCAGTCCGTAAGGCCCGTGTGCAAGCAACGGAGCTGGCTCGTGAGCGCGACACCCTCACTGCCCGAATTGAGAGCCTTCGCAGCGAGCTATCTGAGGCAAAATACGAGGTTGCGAATGTCCGGCGGTCAATTGTCGAGGAGAAGCAATCCCTTGAACAGAGACTTGAGGAAGAGAAGAAAGCAAAGGAGCGAGTACGTCATCAACTCGACCTGCGGACTGAAGAACTTCAAAAGCGAAAATCCAAATTTGCGTGCCTATAGTCTCGTTATCTTTATTATTGTACATTTTCGGTCATCCGGATCTCCTAGAGAGCTCCCTCCTTTTGTCCTCTTCGCCCGTTATGTTATTGTCTCGATACGGTTCGCTCCTCAACGTTTCTGTTTATATTGGTCTCCGGCACC
>Ga0157359_1001068_pt1 | contig 10869 bp, 7 predicted proteins | sample AttcapACBM3_FD_111482 | JGI IMG/M metagenome (GOLD analysis project Ga0157359, IMG submission 111482) | Fungus gardens microbial communities from leaf cutter ant in Botucatu, State of São Paulo, Brazil - Atta capiguara ACBM3 | ecosystem: Host-associated > Fungi > Mycelium > Unclassified ...
ACATAGAAGGAAGTGATAGTAGAAGTATTGTTGGATAATAGTGCAATGAAGATGATAATAAGTTCAGAGTTTACAAGAAAGCAGAGGTTGAAATTAAAGAAAATCAAAAGACTTATTTATATGAGAAATATGGATAGTTCTTTCAACAAGAAGAGGCTAATTTAGTATATAGTAGAAGTTAATATTCATTATTAGGAATATAGGAAGAGAATGAAGATAGATGTGATTGGTAGACAGAAATAGAGTGTAATTTCAAGAATGCTATAGCTAGAATGCCACAATTTTGAAATTGATTGGAGGACAAGAGAAGTAAAGATGACAAGATGTCTAGATGAATGTGGAAAAGAAGAAGAAAAAACCAAAAAAGAAGAGGATGATAGAAGTGAAGAAAGTAGTAGAAGAACAGGAAATCTAGAATAAGAAGGGAGAAGTAGCAAAGTTGAAAGAAAAGGCCAAGAAATTAGTTTCTTAAAGATTTCACAAGTAGATTCATATCTTTGGAAGAAAAGTAACTGAGAGGATATTAACAAGGAAGATATGAGACCATGTGATAAATGTAAAAAAAGTGTTTGTGCCAAAGAATGGAAAGGTATATTCATTGTTAAGGGAGAAGAGAGGAAAAGTGCATAAGTTTATTGAAGAAATTGAGAAAAGAGTATATTAGACCTTCAAAGTCATCTTAAATAGCACCAGTATTTTTTGTAAGAAAGAAGGATAGTAAGAAAAGAATGGTTCAGAACTATAAATATTCAAACAAATGGACTATAAAAAATAATTATCCTTTGTTTTTGATTTTAGATATCATATTGGTACAAAAAGTATTTACTAAGTTAGATTTATATTAGGGTTATAATAATATATAGACAAAGGAGAGAGACAGGTGAAAGACAGTGTTTATGACTCCAGAAGGATTGTTTGAACCTACAGTAATATTCTTTGGATTTACTAACTCTCCAGCAATATTTCAAATAATGATGAATGAGATCTAATGGGACTTGATCTATACTAGAAAAGTGGTAAGTTTCAACTTATTAATGATATTATAGTAGGAACAGAAGAAGAAGAAGAATATGACAGAATAGTAGAGAAAGTAGTAAAAAGATTAGTGGAAAATGATTTATATGTAAAATCTAGAAAATATCAGTGGAAGATTAAGAAGGTAGAATTTTTAGGAGTAGTGATAGGACTAGGTAGAATCAAGATAGTAAAAGTAAAAGTAAAAGAAATGTTGAATTGACCAATTTTTAAAGAGGTTAAGGATGTATAGAAGTTTTTGGAACTAGTTAATTATTATCTATTAAAGATTTGTGTCTATAGCTAGATTATTACATGACTCACTAAAAATAAATCAGGAATGGAACTGAACAGAGAAGTAGAAAAAGATATTTAGAGAGTTAAAGAAGAGATTGACAAAAGAACTAGTATTAATAGTACTGGACTTAGATAAAAAATAGAGATGGAAGTTGATGCATCAGATTATGTAATAGGAGGAGTGTTATCTATGGAATATGATAATGAATTATGAATGCTGATAGCCTATTTATTAAAATTTTTAAAAGAGATAGAAAGAAATTACAAAATCCATGATAAAGAAATACTAGTAGTTATTATAGGTTTAGAGAACTAAAGATATTTACTAAAGAGTGCAAAATTCAAGTTCAAGGTCTGAACAAACCATAAGAATTTAGAATATTCTATGAAAGCATAGAAAATAAATTGTAGGCAAGCAAGATAGGCTTTATACTTGTTAAGATTTGATTTTCTCTTGAGATATAACCTAGGAACAAAGATAAAAAAGATAAATAGACTAAGTAGGAGTATAAAATAGCAATATAAAAAATAAAAATAGCCAGGGAAAAGGATGAGAAAGTAGTTAGAATAGTAGAGAAGATGAAGAAGGTAAGAGTAAAAGTATTGAGAGGGAACAAATAGCAGATAGAGGAAAAGTTGGTACTGAAGAAAGAAAATGTTTATATACTAAAAATATAAAGAGTTAAAAGTAGAGATAATCTGGCTATACCATGATGTGCTAGCAGCTGGATATGAAAGAAGATAGAAGACAACAGAGTTAGTGACACAAAATTATTGGTAGCTAGAAGTAATGAAATATGTAGATGAGTACAATTTGTGCTAGAGAATAAAAAACTATATGGAAGTACCAGTGAAAAACTGATGACAAATAAAGTACTAGAGAGACTATGTGTTATAACTCAAAACCCTTAGAGTTGGATTATGAGGTAACCTTGTATTGGATAACACAAGAGAACTCAATAAAGAGCTCTTTACAAAATAGTCTACCTTATATACTCCTACAGATGGTCCATGCTAGTTACTGTGCACTGTACCCTAAATGACCATGTGTAAAGTGTGAGGCCAACATGTGATGTCCATGTTGTTATGATGTCATTTTGTTTCAGAACCTTCTACTTCCTTCTCTCAAGTCTCATGATCAATGTTGTGATCACACCATCAGATGTGACAGATGTGACAGTGTGACCAATAACTTCTAACCCTAACCCCAGAATTCTAAAAATAGAAAAAAATGAAAAATACATCAAAAAGAAAATGAAATGAAAAAAGAAAATAAAGAACAACTAAGTCCATGCTCTTCAATCTTAATACTATGAGCATATCTAATAGTAGACTTTATTATAAAGTTACCAATAGTAGTAGGCAAGAATACAATTTTGGTAGTATGCAACAAGTTGTTAAAAATAGCTTATTTTATAACAACTATAAAGAAAATTTTGGTAATGGGATTTTTCAGAGATAATATGTAGAAGTTGCATGGATTTCTAGAAAGTGTTATATCAGATAAAGAACTACAGTTTGTGGCAGAGTTAACTAAGAAGTTAAATAGAATATTGGAAATTGAGATAAAATTATTGACATTCTTTTATCTACAAGTAGATAGATAAATAGAATATATAAATCAAGAACTAGAATAATACTTATGGTTTTTTGTAGATTACAAACAAAAGAATTGGCCAGAATAGTTAGCAATGGTAGATATTGTGGCAACCACTAGTCACAATGACCAATGGTAACACAAATAATAAATCTCTTAATAGGATATCAAGTGTGTTATGATCTTAAGTCCTTAGAGTAAGATGAAAAAACAACTCTTGTATTGAGTAACACAAGAGAACTCGATAGAGAACTCTTCTACAAACTAGTCTACCTTATATAGTCCTACAGATGGTCCATACTAAGTACTGTGCACCCTACCCTAAACAACCATGTGTAATCCATAAGGCCAATATGTGGTGTCCATATTGTATGATGTCATCTGTTTTCGAATCTTCTAATAAATTCTTCCAAGTCTTGTGATCTGTCTTGTGACTATGCTATCAGGTGACTGATGTGACGGCATGACTGATCAACCCTAACCCTAGTTGTTCTAAAAATAGAAAATAGAAAAATAAATTGAAAAGAAAATAAAAAATAAAAAATAAAATAAATCCACTTTCTTTGATCTTGACAAAGTAGAGATCACAAAAGAACTTGATAAGGAGTCTCTACTAAATTGCTATCCTATTTATTTAAGTTACAGATGGTCTATACTACTAATAATTAATCCTATCCTAAAGTCCATGCATTGTCCATGAGTGTACCATGTATATACCATTAGGTAGACATACTATTAACATGCTTCTTAATATTATCCTTCTAGTTTACTCTCATTTAGTTTAGGCTTATGACCTCATATCATGTGATATGTCATGTAACTGCAGTCACATGCCTTTTTATTGTCAATAAAAAGAAAAGAAATATTAAATTAAGAAAAATAGATAAAAGAAAAAGAAAAATGTTAGTGTCTAAGCATACTATAACAGTGGAGTTTGCAATTAACAATATTAATAAAAAAGAAAAAGTGGAGAAAGCAACAGAGTTTGTAGAAAGAATGAAGAATGTTTAGGAGGAAGCAATAGTGGGATTGAGAAAAGCATAGAAGAAGATAAAGTGATAGGTAAATAAGAGATATAAAAAAGTAGAAGTATGAAAGAAGAGATAAGGTGATGTTGAGTATAAAGATTTAATGTTCAAGAAGAGACTGAAAAAGTGTTAAGAGTGATTCACACTTACTAGAATTACCTATAGGTAGTATGGAGGATAGTCAGAAGAGGAATTAGAGAAGTGCTATATGAATAAGACAACCTTGGCTTTAATGGATGATTGTTATGTCTAGCTAACTTTATTATGTGGTCATATTTGTTAGAGAAGAATATAGAAGAACTTAGTGTAAGTATAACATAATTCTAAGTTAATTAGACTAAGAAAATAGTATATGGTAGGTGATATTCTTAAATATAAAACTGTTAGCCTAATAATACTCTACTATTGCTTGTATTCTAGGTTGTTGGGCACTGTGAGAGCTGTCATTTGGAACTTAATGGAAATGAGGAGGAGTGTAGGATCTGGTTCTTAGATTGATAGATAATTGGAATAGAGTGTGATCTGTACTACAAGAGTAGAAAAGTATGTAGATATTAAATAGTATATGATAGTATCTCTCTTAGGGCTTCAAAGGCTCAGCTCTAAGTTGTACAAAGATTAGTGAGTACTGTGGTCTAATAATAATAAATAAAATAAAAAGAAAAGAAAAACATCATTCTACTTTAAATTCAAGAAAAAAGAAAGAAGGAAAAAAGTGATTGGAGGGCATTAGAGTTGAAATAGTAAAAAGAGGCTAGGTTTGTTGGGGTAAGCTTAGTGGAAATCAGATATGAGGTTAGGGGTATAAGCAAGTTCCAATATAGATAGCCAGTTTGATTCTTCTTCTGTGTTTTCATATCCCAGTCAAATGATTTTGTAAAGTAGTTTATATGTATATCTGTAGTCTATTTTTGAGTTTATGATCTAGGAAATTTCATATTCTGATTTGCTATCTACTATGACTGGCAATAATAGAGATTCAGATCAACTGGAAAAGACATTGGAAATTGTGAGTTCAAGTATGGACATATGTAATATTAGGTAGACAGCATATATTGACTTTGGAAGGTGGATTGTGAATGAGTGAGTATTGGCTTGGCCAATAATCTTGAATAGTCCTAGGTATTTTTCTAATAGATTTTTTGAAAGTTGTATAGTATAGAAAAACTATGCTTTGATAAATATCTATTGGTCAACCTGAAAGTTTGGGGCTGAGGTTCTGTATATATTTGCTGACTGTTGATATCATTGCTGCACTACAAATATCTCTGTTCTCAGGGTACCTTGTAGTTCATTGAGATCTATAGTGAATTTCTAGGTATAGAATGAGGCAATGTCTCATTCCAGATATACACTGATTTTTGGGTGGTATTTTTTGCAAGCAAAAAATAGTAATACCCCAGTAGTGGTGCTTAGTACATTGTTATATGTGAATTCTGCAAGTGGAAGAAGATTTGACTAGTTACCCTATTGATAATTACAGTAGACACAGAAGTACTGTCTTAATATCTAGTTGGTATTCTCTATTTTTCCATCTCTCTCAGAGTGATATCTAGATGTGAAGTAGAGTTGCATGTCAAGAGTAGTATCTAAAGACTGGAAGAAGTTCAAGACAAATTCTGATATGTAATCAGAAGTAACATAAGATAGGACACTATGCTTGAAGAAGATATAAATTACAAATAGTTTAGCTAATTTGTATGAAATAATGGTATCTGCTATCAGAATGAATATAGTATGTTTGGAGAGTTGGTTGATGATATCCAGGATTGTATTATATTTAGATGAGAAGGAGAGTTTTTTGATGAAGTCCATGAAGATCAAGTTCCAGGATTGTTTGGGAATTGGGAGTTGTTTGAGTAATCTATAGGGCTTGTAATGTTGCAGTTTGGATCTTATGCAAGTGATATAAGAGTTGCAGAAGCTCTTAATATCTGTACATACAGATGGTCAAGTATATTCATGACAGATGAGTTCCAGTGTCTTATTTTGCCCAAAATATCTGGTGAGAATATAGTTGTGATAGTACTGTAGAAAACATGTGCAGAGATTATTTGCCATGGTACATATATTTCCTTATTCTTGAGAATAAGCCCAGATGTGTTCAATAACTAGTATTTTATTAGATGGTAGAGGCATTCATGGAGTGTCTCATTCTGTGTAGTCACTGCCAGGATATCATCATGCAAACTACTAAGGTCTACAATGGTGGCAGTCTGAAAGAATAAAGAAACCAGAGTAGTGGCTAAGAGAAATGTCACAAGTTGACTATGGATAAAAACAGGGTGCAGGTTCTAAGGGTTGACAAAGGTGTAGGTGGTACTTCCTTCTCTCAGATAAAGATATTTTTCTTGAATAATGGCATTGAGTTTGGATCTTAGATTTTCCAGACAAGAATGAATAATAAGATTGAACTAGAAAGGAATTCTAACCATCTTGCTTGGTGATAGGAGATAATTTTGGTGGTTAAAAATACTCCAGGTTTTTATGGTTCATGATAATATTTATGAAGAGCTCTGACTCTTCCAAATAGTAGTACTAGGTATAGAAAGCTTTGAAAACCACAAATAGTTTCTTATTATATGTGTTATAGTTGAGTTTTGTAGCTTTAAATGTGCAGGAGTGGAATGTGACCAGATATACTTCTTTTTCTGTTATAATTAACAGTATAGTTGCAAGAGCATAGTCTGAAGCATCAGTTTCCATAATCATTTGGATGTTGTGGATCTAGTGGGTGAGAATTGGAGTGGAGATAAATGCTTTCTTAAGGGTATTAAATGCTTTGTAACACTGGGAATCAAAATTCCAAGGAATATCTTTCTATGTTAACTAGATTAGTGGAGTGGCCATATTTGAGTAATTGTAAATAAATCAATGATAGAAATTTGTGAGTTCTAAAAAGGCTTGTACATCTTTGACTTTCTTTGATTTAGGCCAATGTAATCCTAGAAATTACTACTTAACATTCAGCTTCAGCCTTCTGATATAAGTTTATTGCTAGATAATATTTTCTCTCTATTCTTGTCTGGTAATATTATTGATTATATATTACATAATTACCTAAACAATTACAGTTTCTTCTGTGATGCTTTCTTGCTCTTATATTGAGTATAACAGTCTTAAGTACTTAGTGTTTGGTGTTTGAGTCAAGTGAAGTCTACCTAGACTTACAGCCAATTCTAAATTGTATTGATTTTATCAGAGCACATGGTTAATTCAGACAAAGACAAGATATACCCTAGGTACTTTATGAAGTTGGAGTAAAATTCACACTTCTCAGCTTTCATATGTAGCTTAGCTTTGTAAAGTTAATATAATACTTTTTTGATATGTTCTTGAGTAAATTAGGATGTTATTGAGATACACCACTATGCAGACATCTAGAAGGTCTACATTCATAAACTGTTGAAAGGTTATTAGAGTATTGGTTAAGCCAAAAGATATCATTGTCTATTCAAAGGATCTATAACAAGTTTGGAAGGCTATATTCCATTTATTGTCTTCTGTTACTCTTACTAAGTGATATGCATGATGGAAGTCAATCTTTGTATAAATGTATATCTTTTGAAAAGAGTCAAGAAAGTTAGATATTAAGAGAAGTAGATACTTATTCTTTTATGTAATATAATTAAGCTCTCAGAAGTTGATGCATATGCAGAGAGAGCCATTCTTCTTTTTGATAGATAATACTAATACCTGTAAGTGTTACAACTTAAGACTTATAGAGTAAAGTTGAAAGAAGAACCTTGTATTGGGTTAATACAAAAGAACTTGATAAATTTTCAAGTATAATTTATCTACCTTATATATGTTGGGCTCATAGTTCATACTACACTAACCTAGCCTACTCTAAAAGACATGCATTTGCCTTAAGGTCAACATATGTAATATATTGTATGATATTATTATTCTAAGATATTTTATAGTATTCTTTATAATATGTGATAGATGTGTGACACCATGTCACATCATGTAATATCATGCTAACCCCTATCCCTAAGTCTAAAAATGAGAAAATAAATGAAAAGAAAAGAAAAATAAAAAATAAAATGAAAATAAATAGAGTTCACTATCTTTAACTCTGACAGTGAGAGGAAGATGTTGATTATATGAATCTAGTATTCAGGTTTTCTTGGATGAATTCTTTGAGTGCTTCTTGTTCTGTTGTTGAGAATGAGTAGATAGTTCTGATAGGTGGCTTTTCACTATTTTTCAGTTTGATTTGTAAGTTATATAAGTAGTAGAGGGCTAGGATCTCTGCTTTGGCCTTGCTAAAAATGTTTGCAAACTTGTGTTATTTGGGTTGAACAGCAGATAAATCAACTGGATTGCTGATAATTCTTGCTTCTTTTCTAGCAAGATTAATGAAGTAGAGTACAAGACAGAAAGTTGTAGAGCTTATTATTTATACTGCTTAGATATATGATTGAGCACTAATAATGGCAATGTAGGGTCAGGAAGAAAGAAACTATTGTCCTCTACAATGTTATTCATGTCCTTGGTCTTAGAGCAAACCTTGTTAGTTTTGAATCATTGCATAAAGAAGGTATAAATGTCTGAAGTGCTGGATTGGGGTTAGTTATAGAGATTGGAGATGAGAAATTATTCTATATGATGCTTGCTGGATAGAGTAGTACTTTATATCAAATCCAGGCTAAAGATATTATTAGTTATAAAGCTTTTATTACTACAGATAATATAATATACTTATGGAATAGGTAGATGAGCTACTTGGGTTCAAACATGATTGAGATGATGCACTAGCAAAAAATAGTAGAAAGACTTACTATTGAGTCTTCTCTGACTCTGGGTTCTAGGCTAGAGAGATCAGGTAAGTTATATTATAGTACACTTGAACTCTGGTATTTTATTTGGATTTTCTTTTGTTTTTATCTATTTTCCTTGATTTAATTTTTGTTTTGTTTTGTTTTGTTTTTGTTTTTGTTTTCAGACAATAAAGAGGTATGTGACTGCAGTCACATAATACATCATATAATATAATACTATAAGCTTAGAATCTGGAAGAAAAGACTAGAAAAATAATAATAAGATACATGTTAATAGCATTGCTTACCTCATGGTGTACACATAGTGCACTTATGGACAACAGATGGACTTTAGAGTAGGGTTATTTATTACTAGTATAGACTATGTATCTATTGTATAAATAGTGTAGAAATATATTGGAAACTCCTTGTCAAGTTCTCTTATGATTTCTATGAGATACTTTATCTATAAGTTTACTTAGTGTACTATTGGTTATCTTTTTAGGGAGTAATTTTTTCTTTTTGAGCTTGGTTAGAAAGTGATAGATCCTGTAGTTCAGTCAATTAGCAGGTTATGTTGGGTGAGCCAGTTACCAATAAACAAGAGAAGTTAAAAATAATGTTGTTCAATGGATATTATTAGAATAGTTAGAATGTTATATTTCCATGTAAATATAATGTTAATAAAATAGTAGATGAAACCTAAGTCAACCAAGATATAGAAAGTTGGGTTTTGAATGTGGTCTGGTTTGCAGACCAATAGAAATATGAGCATTAGGGTAAGTGAGTTCATATCAGAGAGAGTAGCAGTGTTGAGGCAGATCAGGCTCTTTACATAGATAAAATCAATATGGCTTATAATCTGTACAGAAGTTGTAGAGCTATATTTTAGTTTACTGATTGTATAGTTAGTGTAGCTTCTAGTATGGAGAAGGTGACCTCTGTATGTCTAGCTTAGAACTTGGTATTATCTAAAGAGTGATACAGATATGCTTTAATTTAGTAGTTTCTTTTACTATAGTATAAATATAAGTTGTTATTGAAGCATTTCTTCCACTTCTTGAATAATAGTTTTCCATCACTTTCCAGCTTCTCAAAGTTGTTGCTCTGGAGATTTGCAGGTTTTCTACCTAGGTTTGCTTTTGTTAGAGAAATAGATGTTTGAGTTGGAAAAGTAGATATAAAGTTTTGGATGTATTTGTATTTTCTTTTTCTTTCTCAATAATAGTTGTCAATAGTCATGGATAGGGAGTACATTGATTGGAAGAAGGTAGGTGTCAGAATCAAAGATGGTAGACTCTATTATTTTTATTTCCTTTCTTATTTTAATTTTATTTTCTATTTACTTTTTATTTTGAGACTTAGAGTTAGGGATTAGCATGATATCATACATAACTGTTACAAACTGTCACACATCAGCCACATAGAACATTGTAGAAGGTTCTGGAACAAGATAACATCATATAATATATTTTACACATGTTAACCTTAAGGAGAATACATAGTTCTTTAGAATAAACTAATATATGTAGGAAAATGATAGGAATTTTTCAGACCTTGTCTAGAGTAGAGTGACCTTCTTAGGTTAAAATTGTTAACAATTTTTCTAGAATAGCAGGAAGTAGATTAGATAGTTAGTAGACAGTATGAGATGGAACTTAAAGAAAGCCTACTAACACTTATAAAGATTGAGTCAAGTTCAGATTATGAGTCTAAGAAGGAAATTAGTACTGGTTCTACTCTACTCCTTTATACATTATCATCTCTCACATTCCCACTACTTTCACTAACATTAATTGAGTCCCTATCTTTTTATTATAATATAAGTTAACATAGCTCAATTAACTTGGAACAGATAGTTAGCAATAAGAGTAAATAGTGGTCTTATAGGTACTGATTACTCAAGCTAGTCTAGAAGAAGTAATAGTAGCAGTAGTTTCTTGACCCACCACTGGGTCAAAATAAAAGTGGCTAATTGTTACTACTTAAAGACCTTAGAGTTGGTTAATAAGAAGAATGTTGTAGCAACCACTAGTTGTAATGACCCTGTAGTTTGCTTACTTCAGCAAAGCTCTCAACTGGCTATCTAGTAGTGGGGATTACAAGAGAACTTGACAAGGAGCCCTTGCTACATTGCTACCCTATTTATATAAGTTACAAGTAGTCT
>Ga0157359_1001070_pt1 | contig 10865 bp, 9 predicted proteins | sample AttcapACBM3_FD_111482 | JGI IMG/M metagenome (GOLD analysis project Ga0157359, IMG submission 111482) | Fungus gardens microbial communities from leaf cutter ant in Botucatu, State of São Paulo, Brazil - Atta capiguara ACBM3 | ecosystem: Host-associated > Fungi > Mycelium > Unclassified ...
CAGCCCGATCACCGCCGCCGACGTGGCCTTTACCTTCAATAAATTCATGACTGAAGGCGTGCTGCAGTTTCGCTCCTATTACAAAGGCGTCACGGTCAAGGCCATTTCACGGTTCGCCTTAGGCAGCTCGATGCGCACCGTCAACCGGGAAATGGCCTTGACCGTGACGCCTTTGTAATAGGAGCGAAACTGCGGCACGCCTTCGGTCATGAATTTATTGAAGGTAAAGGCCACGTCGGCGGCGGTGATCGGGCTGCCGTCCTGGAAGCGCGCGCGGGCGTTGATATCCAATTCCATCCAGCGCATGTCGGCCGGGAAACGGGCCGATTCGGCAATCAGCGGGTAATAGCTGCCGGGTTCGTCGTCGGAGTTGGTGAACAGCGTATCGTACAGCTCCATCGTGCGCTCGCCGGGCACGCCGCGGGTAGCGAAGCGGTTGAAGTTGTCGTAGGTGCCGATGGCCGCCAGCCGCACGTCGCCGCCCTTGGGCGCCGCCGGATTGACGTAGTCAAAATGGCTGAAGTCGGTGGCGTATTTCGGTTCACCGAGAAGGGCGAAAGCGTAGCTTTCGTTGAGGGCTTCGGCCCGCAGACCGAAGCTCAGTGCCGAGAGCACCAGAGCAGCGAAAATGCGCACGGACATCAGACGGTAAGCTCCTGCTGTGGAATAAAGTGCAACCTGCGCCCAGCATAACATTCTTCGGACGGGCGCAGGGTAAAGATGCTTAAAGATTAACTATTTTTTTCCTGATAATCAAAGACCTGATTAGCATTGCAGTAAGCGACGAAATCATCGATGCTCAGCGGCTTGCTGAAGTAGTACCCCTGCATGAAGTTGACGCCGTGTTCTTGCAGAAACTGCATCTGCTCGGCGGTTTCCACGCCTTCGGCCACCGTCAGCATTTTCAGCTTTTTCGCCAGCGAGATCACCGCATCCAGCACCGGCGCGGTGACCGTATCCTGGCCGATGGTGTTGACGAAGCCACGGTCAATCTTCAGATAATCCATGGTGAAGCGCTCAAGATAAATAAGCGCGCTGTGCCCGGTGCCAAAATCATCCACCGCGATCTCGATGCCCTGTTTGTGCAGCCAGTCAAACTCCGTCAGCGCGCTCTCTTCTTCCACCATGCCGCGTTCGGTGATTTCAAACACCAGCGTAAAGTAATCGCCCGGCAGCTGCGTCAACAGTTCATACACGTCCTGGTGAAACGACGGTGCGCTAAGGTGGGCGGGGGAAATGTTGAGGCCGACTTTACCTCCCCGTGGCAGCGCTTTGGCGAGCTGTGGCGCATCTTCGGCGATCAGCCTGAACAGGTGGCGGGTAAGCGGCACGATCAGCCCGTTGCTTTCGGCGTAGGGGATAAAGACATCGGGCGGGATGCGGCCCTCGATCGGATGCTGCCAGCGGATCAGCGCTTCCAGCCCGCCGATGCTGTTGCTATCGGTATGGAACACCGGCTGGTATTCGATAAAGAACTCGTTGCGCTTGATGCCGCGCAGCAGCGCGCGTTCCGGGCTTTGCCGCAGCAGCAGCATGTAGTAGCAGAGTACGCCGGTCATCAATGACAGCACCAGGCTGCCCAGCAGCGTCAGACGAATGTCGTTGGGGGTCAGTTTCTCGTTGTAGAACAGGATGGTCAGCGGCAGATTGGGCAGCGTCAGGGTATCCGCCTTGCCCTTCGGTAGCTGATTGACCGGCATCAGGTTCGGGCTGAAAGTGGTCAGCGCGCGGTTGCCCATCACGATGGCGATGCCCGGCGCCTGTTCGTCGTGCGAGGTGAACAGCAGGTAGGGCATCAGATCGATGTCCAGCGTAGCGAGGATGCCGGTGGCCTTTTCGCCGGGATGTCGCAGCCAAACCGCAACCGCCGGTTTATTTGGCACCATCGGCGTACCCTGCTGCAGCTTGAGATCCAGAGGCAGATCCCAGTCGATATCCTGATAGATATTTTTCATCGGCAACATCATGTCGCCCGTGGCGGAGGAGCAATAGGCGTAGCCGTCCTTCACCAACAGGAAGGTGCGCACGCCGCTGGTAAAGGCCGCCTGGTAGGTAATATCCGACTGGCTGGAGAGGCAAGGCTTGTCCAGCAGCGGCATCATTTGCCGCATCACCGCCGTCAGATGCGAGATATAACCCAGCGTGAACTTTTGCGTGCGCGCTTCGACCTTATGTTGATATTGCGTGCGCTGGTGGTTGATCAAAGAAAGCGTGACCGCGGTGAATAGCGTAAAAAATACCAGGGCGGCGACACCGCTTTTAGCCAGGCTGCGTTGTCGGTGAGACACGCTGCGGGCGAAAGCTCTTTTCAAGCCCATAACCGAGTCCTCTGCAACCGGGTGTCAGGCGTGTCGCGCAGCCAGTTAATGGATTGTGCCAACGGCTTTTTTTTCATTTTTGCCTTTTTATCCCGTACCAACCGGCGGCGCCATTTAAATATGCGGCGTCGCCGACAGAAATATCATGCGCATAATATCAGCGGAAACGTTTTAAATAACGCCGGGGCGCCGTTGCCGTCATCTGACGATAATAGGCGAGTTTTTCCTCGACGGGGCGATTTCCCGCCAACAGTTTATCAAAATAATGGCGTGCGGCGGCGTTAAGCAGGGAAAGGTGACGATAAGGCAGGGATCAATTTTGATGATACCTGTTCGACAACCAAAAAAAACGCCACCCGTGGGCGGCGCTTATCGCTCGTTTGGTATTCAGGATCTTCAGGGCGTTGCGCCGTTAACCGTTGGTCAGCACCCGGCGCGCTTCTCGATAACGTTTATTCCAATAGTTATCGGTCAGCTTGGAAATCATGACCCCACTGCTGGTGGAGGCGTGAACGAACTGATCGTTGCCTAAATAGATGCCGACATGGCGCCCGGTAGAACCGGCGCGGAACAGCACCAAATCGCCGGCGCGCAGCTTGGTGCGCTGAATTTTCTTGCCGAGATCTTCCTGTTCATAGGTCGAACGCGGTAAATCCATGCCGAACTGTTCGCGGAAGGTGCGCTGTACAAACGCCGAGCAATCGATGCCGCGCTTGGTGTCACCGCCTAAGCGGTAGCGAACGCCTTTCCAATCCGCATACTGATCCATAATCTTTGACTTGACGTCAACGTTGCGGACCATCGCTTCGAATTCATCCTGAGAGGCTTGCAGTAAAAGACCGTCTTTGTCATTAACTGCACGCATCTCAGTTTGTGCGTTATTCAAGTTCGAAGTGTGAGTCGAGCTGCACGCTGACAGCATAACCGCAGCGGCAATTGCAGGGACTACCCGCAAAAAATATCTCAGAAACGGTTGAGATTTGACCATTGTTGTTGTTTTCCCTTGAAGTCCTTAACGACGAAAGTCGCTACCTGAAAAATGCCAAACGAAACGAGCCTAGTCCGCACCTGTTGCATCGACAACCAGTTACCGTTGAAAACGTGCGAGAACGCACATTTTTATCGGATTTCATACTGATTCGACTTAAACCAGGCACAAACGCATCTGAGATTACCGGAACCAATAGGGGATTGCGAGCCTTTTTCCCGTCTTTTTTATATGAATTTGTGATGTAACATAATGTAAATCTTCATATAAAAAACGCCAATTGTCCGATGTATGAATCTGGCGTGAAATCAGGTTGCAAAAGCGTTAACGAACGGTGGGGAAATTTTTACGCGCGGCGAGGGGAAGAGGGCGGGAGGCGTAAGCCTCCCGGCATGAGTCATAGACACAAATTATGGTTGGCCGGGGCGGTGCTTACCGGGCAACAGGCGATTCAACCGATCGACGATCCAGTCGCTGCAAGGCGTCATCAGAACCCAGCTGGCACCAACCAGCACCACGGACAATGAGCCGACGGCGATATCGGTAAACCAGTGGGCACCAATCATCACGCGCGGCAATGAGAAGACCAACGTAATCAGCAGGGCGACGGCGAAGGCGCCGCGGCCGAAATAGCGCAGCATAAAGCAGGAAAAAATAATCAGCATCATGCCGTGGTCGCCGGGGAAGCTGTCGCCGGAAGCGTCCTTGGTGGGGATGCCGGTCAGCTCGCTGACGCGATGGATATTGTCAAAGGTCAGGGTGGGGCTTGGATGTTTCACCGGCAGCAGGTGGCCAAGCTGGTTCAGCACCACGGCGGTCAGCAGCATCACCACGCCGGTGATCACCAGACGGCGGCGGCCGGCGGCGTCCTGCTTCAGATAAAAGTACAGATACAGCAGCCCCATGGCGAGCAGCGAAATCACATCGAACGCGCGGTTGTTGGTGATGGCGACCAGGTGTAAAAACGCCGGGTCGGTGGCCAGATGGCGGTTAAAGAAGAAGAAAATCGCCGAATCCAGGGTAAACCAGCCGCCTTGATTGGCCGGCAGGAACCAGGACAGAAACAGCGCAACGCCCAGTAAGTTGAAGAAGAGAATGAGGGGTAAATTGCGGCGTGTCATGACATAACCTGTTGGAAAAATGAAAACGAAATAAAACCCGGCAGCCCTGCGGCAACCGGGGGGCAACGGTACGGGGTCTAACTTAAACGAATCTTAAACAAGGCGGATTGCAGGGCATTCCAATCGGCATTTTCACTGTGGATAAGCTCAATTCGGCTGTCGAGCGGCGCGACCGGGCGGGTTTCGATGTTGAGATCCTGCCCCTGACGATTGATCAGCAATGTGCCTTCGGGGATGCGTACCACGCCTTTGGCGCGTTCGACCGGCGCGAGTCGCACCCATTCCATGAAGCCGACGGTGTCGAACTGGGTATCGCCGTCAAAAATCCAGCCGCAGCTGGTGAAGCCTTGCCCTTCATTCAACGCTCGCCGCCAGCGGGCGTGCTCCGGCAGCCGCAGCGCCGCCAGCCCCTGCTTTTTCGCCTGACCATGATGATGCTGCGCGTCCGGCAATTCTGTACGATTTGTGCGAGGAAGTGACAACAGCGCGACATCCGCTTCGCCTTGCGCGATGGCGTAGCAGGGCCGCTGCAGCGGGTCTTGCGCCTTCCAGGCCTCCAGCGCCAGCCTGTCTTCCGGCCGGTAGGTATCGCTTTTGCTGGCCAAAATAACGTCGGCCGCGGCCAGCTGATCGCGGAAGTTTTCGTTGTCGCGGTAGCGCGGCTGGCTGAGCTGGCGGGCATCCAGCAGGCACAGGGTGGCCTGCAGATCGATCCAGCCGGCATAGCTCTCCTGGGTCAGCAGCGACAGGATTTGTTTCGGATGCCCGAGCCCGGTCGGCTCGATCAGCAGCCGATCCGGTTTGGCCTGCTGCAACAGCATATTCAAGCCCACCTGCATCGGCAGGCCGTTGACGCAGCACATGCAGCCACCGGGGATCTCTTTGAGCACCGCGCCGCTGTCTGCCAGCAGTGCGCCGTCAATGCCGATCTCGCCGAATTCATTGACCAATACCGCCCAGCGTTCATGTTCGGGCTTATGAGCCAGCAAATGGCGGATAGTGGTGGTTTTGCCGCTGCCGAGGAAACCGGTAATCAAATTGGTTTTGGTCATTAATAATTCCTGGCGCAAAAATTAACCTGCTTAATAAATGAGTTACGCAGCCGTGTCGGTGAAACGGCCGCGATTTAATTTGTGCTCTATCTCGCAAATTTTGCACGTCACCATGCGCTTTTCAACCGACAAAATCCACCGTTTATAACAAGAAAATTCTTAGATAAAACCCTGTATTAGATGCGGTTAACTTTTGTTAGTAGCTTGTTTTTACATTGTTAATGACGAGATTAACGATCAAATCTCGTCCCTTTCCTTGCGATTATTCCTAACAAGATCCTCTATGGTTAAATTGGCTTAACTAAAAATGAGGTTGCCATGAATACCTTTCGGTTATTTTTGATCGTAGGAATGTTGTTTTCATGGACGGCAGTGAGTCAGGCAGGAGTGGCCGGCGGGGTAATTCGCTTCGTCGGTTCTATCGTTGAAAGTCCTTGCACGGTCAAGATTGCAGATTCTAAGGCGAATACGCAATGTTACCGCAACGGCCAGCATTATCAGGCCCAGCAAGCGTTGTCAGGTTTTGATACTACACGCAAAGAACTTCCGCTAAATCTAGGCACAACCGAAATGAAGTGGGTAGACCAACAGAAGAAACTCGCTGTTATGACGGTCGTTTATCGTTAAGTCGTTCCGCCATGCCGGCGTAACGTTACGCCGGCATGGTTATTCTCGGCCCTGCAGGCTCCTCACCGCATTACCCACTCCTTCACCGTTTCACGCGCGCCGCGATCGCGCAGCGATAAATAGGCTTGCGTCACCGCTTCGCTAAACGCCGCATGCGCCGCCAGCGTTTCGCCGAATACCGATTTCAACGCCAACAGCGCCGCTACGCGCCGTCGATCGTCCTGCGTTGCGGCGATCGTCTGCTGCAGCAGGTCTGCCAGCGGATCGCGAATGTCGATCGGCTCACCGGCGTCATCGACGCCGCCGACGTAACGCATCCAGCCCGCCACGCCCAGCGCCAGCCCGCTATAGTCGCCGCCGTGCCGCAGATGCCAGCGCACGGCATCCAGCAGCCGCTGCGGCAGCTTCTGCGTGCCGTCCAGGGCGATCTGCCAGGTAAGGTGTTGCAGCGCCGGATTGCTGAAGCGCGCGATAAGCTGTGCGGCATAATCGGGCAGGCTGATGCCGGTGACGCTCAGCGTTGGCGCCTGTTCGTCCAGCATCAACCGCAGGGCGGCGCGGCGGTAGTGCTCATCCGCCATGCACTCGTTGATATAGCGGTAGCCGCCCAGGTAGCCTAAGTAAGCCAGGAACGAGTGGCTGCCGTTCAGCATGCGCAGCTTCATGTGTTCAAACGGCAGCACATCGCTGACCAACTGGGCGCCGGCCAACTCCCACGCCGGGCGTCCGGCGGTGAAGTTGTCTTCCACGACCCATTGAATGAAGGGCTCGCAGGCGATAGCGCATTCGTCGCGCACGCCGCCCAGCGCGGTGGCGATCTCATCCAGCGTGGCCGGCGTGGCGGCCGGCACGATGCGATCCACCATGGTGCAGGGGAAGGTCGCGGCGGTGGCGATCCAGTCGGCGAGCGACGGATCCCGCGCCTGCGCCAGATCGAGCACCGCCCGGCGCAGCACGTGGCCGTTCTCCGGAATATTGTCGCAGGAAAGCAGGGAGAAGGCGGGCAGGCCGCGTTCGCGCCGCAGCCGCAGCGCTTCCACCAAAATGCCGGGCGCGGTCTGCGGCTGATGCGGCCACGCCAGATCGGCGACGATCCCCGAATGCTGTCGGTCCAGCCGTCCGCTGCCGGGCTCGATACAGTAGCCTTTTTCGGTGATGGTCATCGAGGCGATCGCCACCTGCGGTTCGGCCAGCTTCTCCATCACCGCGGCGATGCCCTCCAGTCTGCGGTGCAGGCTCTCATGCACCGCGCCGATCACGATGGCCTGATGGCCGTCCGCGCCTTTCTCCAGCACGCTGTACAGATGATCCTGTTGCCGCAGCGCCTCAAACAGCGGCACGCCGCCGGAAAGACTGATCTCGCAAATGCCCCAGTCGCCGCCGTGGGCGTTCAGCACCCGATCGGTCAGCAGCGCCTGATGCGCGCGGTGGAACGCGCCGAAACCCAGGTGCACGATGCGGCTGCGCAGGGCCCGGCGATCATAATTCGGTTGCCGGACGGCGCCCGGCAGCGGGGTGTTGGCGATCGTATTCATCTCATCTCCAAAGCGAGTAGACAGCTGGCGGGCCACTTGCGTCAAGTTAGCGGACCAGTTTGTCGCCCCATCAACAAGGGCGCGCTGACGATAAAAAACTGCCACCAGTCTAAAGTTGTCGGCAGGTTAAGGGAATTGGTCAGGCCAAAATAAGCCAGAATCGTGAAGCGGATCAACCAATGAACGGTTCAATTTTGACAGCGCGCGGCGAAAGAGTAAGTTAAAGCTAGCTGACATCTAAATTAAACTGGTATAACAACATCGCGATGCGAGACAGGCATAAGGACACAACATGGAACAAACATGGCGTTGGTATGGCCCGAACGATCCGGTCTCTTTGGATGACGTGCGTCAGGCCGGGGCGACCGGGGTGGTCACGGCGCTGCACCATATTGCGAACGGCGAAGTTTGGCCGATCGACGAGATCCGCGCGCGGCAGGCGCTGCTGGCGGAAAAGGGGCTGGTGTGGTCGGTGGTGGAGAGCGTGCCGGTACATGAGGAGATCAAAACCCACAGCGGCGACTGGCGGCGGTACATCGCCAATTACCAGCAGTCACTACGCAATCTGGCGGCCTGCGGCATCGACACCGTTTGCTACAACTTCATGCCGATCCTCGACTGGACGCGCACCGATCTGGCCTATCCGCTGCCGGACGGTTCCAAAGCGCTGCGTTTCGATCAGGTAGCCTTCGCCGCGTTCGAGCTGCACATCCTGCAGCGCGCCGGCGCCGAGGCGGACTATACGGCGCAAGAGCGCAGTCAGGCGGCGGCCTATTTCGCCGCCATGAGCGAGGAGGAGAAAGCCACGCTGACCGGCAACATCATCGCCGGGCTGCCGGGTGCGGAAGAAGGCTACACGCTGGAGCAGTTCCGTCGCCGCCTGGCGGAATACGACGGCATCGACAAGGCGCAACTGCGCGAAAACATGGCGGTCTTTCTGCGCGCCATCGTGCCGGTGGCGGAAGAGGCCGGCATCCGGCTGGCGGTGCATCCCGACGATCCGCCGCGGCCGATCCTCGGCCTGCCGCGCATCGTCTCCACGATCGAAGACATGCAGTGGCTGAAGCAGACCGTCGACAGCATTCATAACGGCTTCACCATGTGCACCGGTTCCTACGGCGTGCGCGCCGACAACGATCTGGTGCGGATGATTGAAACCTTCGGCGATCGCATTCACTTTACCCACTTACGCGCCACCTGCCGCGAGGAGAACCCGAAAAGCTTCCACGAGGGGGCGCATCTGCAGGGCGATGTTGACATGGTGGCGGTGATCGAAGCGATCCTGACCGAAGAACTGCGTCGGCAGCGGGCGGGCGATCGGCGGCCGATCCCGATGCGCCCCGATCATGGGCATCAGATGCTGGACGATTTGAAAAAGAAAACCAATCCGGGCTATTCGGCCATCGGGCGGTTGAAAGGGCTGGCGGAGCTGCGCGGCGTCGAGCTGGCGCTCAAGCGGCGCTTTTTCCCGGAATTGCCGTAGCGGAAAATGAAACGGGGCCGAGTATCGGCCCCGTAGGCGCGACTAGTCTGCGCGGCTCATGTAGCGGCGTTCGGCGATATGAATGCGAATTTTGTCGCCGGCGCTGAGGTATTCCGGCACATGGATCACCAGACCGGTCGCCATGGTGGCCGGTTTGTTGCGGGCGCTGGCGGAAGCGCCTTTGATGCCCGGCGCGGTCTCGACGATTTCCATATCCACGGTCTGCGGCAGCTCCAGCGCCAGCACCTGGCCATCCAGCGTCAGCACCTGCATACCCGGCAGGCCGCCTTCCGGAATGAACAGCAGCTCGTCTTCGATCTGGTCTTTCTTGAAAATGTACGGGGTGTAGTCTTCGTCATCCATGAACACGTATTCTTCGCCGTCGATATAGGAGAAGTTCACCTTGCGGCGCGACAGGGAAATGGTGTCCAGAATATCGTCGCCCTTGAAGCGTTCTTCCACTTTCAGGCCGGTGCGCACGTCGGAGAAGCGCATTTTGTACAGGGTGCTGGCGCCGCGGGCGCTCGGGCTCTGCACGTCGATATCTTTTACCAGCAGCAGCTTGCCGTTGTAGCTGATCGCCATGCCGCGCTTAATTTCGTTAGCTCTTGCCATTTCAATTCATCCGCAATGAAGAGTATTAGAGAAGTTGCGACAAGGTACTCGCGCCGCCGATTTCAGGCAATAGCCCGGCGTAAAAACAGTGCAGGAAAGGGAGAGCAGGCGTTCTCCCTTCGAGGATTACCGGAAGACCGGCAGCAGGCCGAACAGCGACAGAATATGTGCGGCGGCGTTGATCAACCCGAACAGGATGACGAACAGGATCACGCCGTTGCCGCCCGGTGCACGGTAACCGGCCTGCGGATAACGGCGGCGGCTGGCGCGCGCCATCAGCGCCGGCACGATCACCGCCCAGACGGTGGCCGCCAGCCCGGCGAAGCCGATGGCGTACAGGAAACCGTTCGGGAACAGCAGCGCGGCCAGGGTCGGCGGCACGAAGGTCACCAGCGCGGTCTTGCTGCGCCCGACGGCGTCGTCCTTGAACTTGCAGAAGTCCGCCAGATAATCGAACAGGCCCAGCGACACGCCGAGGAACGAGCTGGCCAGCGCCATATAGGAGAAGGCGTTCAGCAGTTGGCTGACGGTCTGGCTGCTGGAGACGTTGCCCATTTGCTTGAGCAGGCTGCCGATATTGCCGCCCTCGGCGATCACCTGCTTGAAGGCGTCGCGCGCGATATTGCCCTGAATCACATACTGCCACAGGATGTAGATAGCCAATGCCAGCAGGGTGCCGTACATCAGGCTGCGCACCACGGAGCCGCTGTCCTTGTGGTAGTACTTCACCAGCCCGGGAATGTTGCCGTGGTAGCCGAACGAGGTCAGCAGGTAAGGCAACGCCGCCAGGGCGTAAGGCAGGTAGCTGGCCCGATCGTCGCCGGTGTTGAACAGCACCGCGGGCTGCACGTGGGTGAACATGTCGCCCACCGACATCACGAAGGTGATCACCATACCGCCGATCAGAATGGTGCTCAGGCGATCGACCGCGCGGGTGGAGAGCCAGACGATAAACGCCACCACCAGCGCGAACACCAGGCCGGCGGTAGTCTGGCCGACGCCGACGATGCCCTCCAGCGTGTGCGCGATGATCGAGCCGCCGGCGGAGATATAGGCGTAGGTCAGGATGTACAGCACGAACGCCACCGACAGACCGTTCACGGCGTTCCAGCCTTTGCCCAGCAGA
>Ga0157359_1001071_pt1 | contig 10851 bp, 8 predicted proteins | sample AttcapACBM3_FD_111482 | JGI IMG/M metagenome (GOLD analysis project Ga0157359, IMG submission 111482) | Fungus gardens microbial communities from leaf cutter ant in Botucatu, State of São Paulo, Brazil - Atta capiguara ACBM3 | ecosystem: Host-associated > Fungi > Mycelium > Unclassified ...
GTAGGCTAGAAATAGCTCACACAGACCATTAGGTATTTGTATATAAGGTAGACAATCCTGTACAGAGTTCTCTATTGAGTTCTCTTGTGTTAACCCAATACAAGGTTCACTCTTTTGACCAACCCTAAGGTCTTAAGTTTGTAATATCTGGAGACTAGAAAGAAAACTTGATGGAGTTCCCAGTATAACATAGTCTACCTTATACTTCAGACCATGATCTGTACACATCTACAACTAACCTACTCTAAATTCTATATACTACTCACAAGGCCAACAAACTGTAACTATGTTAAATAATATTATTTGTTTTAGAATCTTCTATGACTTTTTTAGTCATGTGATATATGTGATATCCCATCATAACCCCTTAGCTAAGTCCAAATAAGAAAAAGAAAGAAAAAAACCAAGTCCAATGTTTGAAACTCTAATATCAAAGATTATTTGGCAGAATTGGTAGTAAAGAGAATCAGAAAGGAGAACAAAGAGAAAGTAGTGGAAATATTGAGAATATAAGCTCATCAATCTCATAAAAATAAATATCTAATAAAAAAACTGAACTAACTAACAGATGCTTTTTTGTTCATCAATTTATCATATAGTACTTAATTGTAGTCTGTAGTAGACTATCTACTACAAGTAGCCTACAATTTTCATCTCAGGAGATAGACACCTCCTTTATAGATAAAAATATATTATTAGTGATAACAGAACTCAAAGAGAAAACTAGATAAAAATTACTTGTAACTAATCTACAAATTATGTATTATTACGACCTTAGGCTTGGCTTAGGTTGCAACTTAGACAAAGACTTGAGTAGAAATAGGAAATGAGTCAATTGATGAAGAATAAGGATACAGGATAGTATTTACAGCTATATATACCTATTGACAATAAGAAATACATATGGTGTCCTTGAGTATACAATGAGGAAAGAAATGAAAAAGCCTCCACTACTACATAAGGCACTGACTGAGCATATATAAGGAAATAACAAGGTGCAGCAGATAATAAGTTAGAAGTGAAACAAACTCTAACACATGTTGTCCATGATGCAAGTACCTGTAAGATATGAGAAGGCAATTGTAATAAACTATCTACAAAAATAAAAAAGCAAACCAGTTAAGTACTTATAAAAGCTCATAAGGAGAGAGAGATTCTTGAGAAGAGAAGGGAAAAATACTTGGATACTTCTTCAAGAAGTTAACAAAGTCCTCTATTAATAGAGATAGATCAATCAAGTGACTATGAACAAACTTGAAGCAGTTTACAAAGATATGTCAATATGTTTCTACCTAACAATAGCTATATGATATTGTGGTAACCACTAACCAAGATGGTCAATAGATTACTAAGTAGTCTTATAACAAAAGAGTCTTATAGAGGTTATAATAAAAATAACTCTACTTTAAAGTACATATGTTGTCTATAAGTCTACCATACTATTATTACAAGGTAAACATGCTACAACTATGCTCTCTCATATCATCATTCTAGTCTCTCTTACTATATTTAAGATCTATGATGTTACATTATATGTCAGCCTCTTCATTGAACATGAAGAAAACAAAAAATTAGATAAAAGAAAAAGAAAAATCAAATCAAGAAATATATATAAAAATAAAAATAAAATAAAATATAATAATTCAAGTATACTATGATACATGGATACTGGATATACTCTGCAGGACAAAAGCACCGTCTATACTCTCCAATGAGAGTATAGTTAAAATGACTTTAACACATAATATAATTGATTAGCTAATATAAGTTAACTACTATCCTTGTATAATTCTGAGGATTACTACAATATAGATAATACAAGATAATATTTCTTCTTTTGTATTTCTATCACACTGTTTAGCTAAACATTATATAATACTTTATCATATCTTATTTTGATTATATTTGGATAATATCTCTTTTTTCATCAACATTTTCCAACTTCTTCCAATATAGATTAAATGTTTTCATTTTACCTTGGATGTCTTTGCTGGACCATTGCTGTTAGAATTGAAGAATGTAGACTTAATCTATTTTTGTTTCTTTTCTCATTTTATTTTATTTTATTTTAATTTTCAGACTTAGAATTAAAATCTAGCATAATATTACACATGACTGGTACAGACTGTCACAGACCTGTCACATGTCACAGTTACAAGTCATGGTCACATGATCACATATCACAGGAAAACATAGAAGGTTCTGAAATAATAATATTATACCATATATTCTTTAGAGTAGGCTAGGTTTAGTATAGTATAGACTATTAGCCCAGTGTATATAAGGTAGACACTTTGTAATTGGAACTTCTTATGGTAACCCAATATAAGGTTCCTTTTTTAACTTATCTCTTGGTCTTAAGTCATAACACTTGCTAACTCTATCAACTTCTATTTTTGACATCTGAGAATCACTAATATCCAGAGTAACTCACTTAGTAGTCTCCATTTTAGATAACTACTTTAGATAGTATACATAGTATATAAACTGATAGTTTATACTATAAAAGCTTATCCTGAAAATTGACCAAAACTAACACTAACTTCTGGTATTAATAATAATATACCTTACTATCTTCTAGTAGTCTCATTTTCTTAATTTTCTTAAGTGTTCATCCAAAATATGCAACCAGTATGACTCATGGAAGTGTAGTATTTAAGCTAAAACCAAAGGTTGTTCTGACTTCCACTTCTATATTCTTAAATAATATATAAATAACTCATTTAGACTTCTGAGAGGCCTTTATTGAATCTTGGATAACAAGATATAAACCACATCCAACATACTCAAAGCTATCTGTAATACTTTCTTAGTCTTAATTTCAAGCATCACAGTCTTGAGCTTCTAGTTACAGATAGCTAAGTTAAGTAAGGTTTCTTGAACTTACACCTTGAAGTAGCTAAACTGAAGAAATTTACAGTTCTTGTCTTTAAGAGTCAGAAAATGGTATCTTTGAATAGTGGAACAATTGAAGGAGATTCTTCAATCATCTAGTCTTAGCTACATTATTATGAACCATTTGGTAAAAAGACCACTCAACCATGTTTGGATAATCCCAGAATTTGATTTGATAGCCTTGGCTATTACAAAAGAACAATCTAAGTACAGAACAGACAGCCAAAGAGTAGGCCTGTACAGAGTGCACTAAGGGGTCTACTGTCTTTCTAGCAAAGCCTAGAGAGTTAGTAATGAGAATTATGTGTTCAATATACATACTGGTAGCCTTGAAGACTTCTAGTTTTATGGCAAACAGCTTAGTATCAAAAGCAGTTGTTTTACTAGGTGGAGTCTTAGAAAACAACATCTGGTAGCCTAATCCTCATAAATATACAGCAGAAACAACTTACATATTACTAGGAGTATAGTACTTTCATCAGTGACAACAATAAGAGTGAAGAGTGAAGAGACTTCAGATAAGCTGTGCAATTGTTGGGACTTGAATGATTGCAAGAATAAAAGGAGATGCAATCAGGAAAGCTGTCTGGTAGCCTATAATGTAGTTGTTAGAGTTATAAACATTAAACTTGGTTTTATTTTATTATCTCTTTCTCATTTTCCTTTTTTCATCTTGGACTTAGGTAAAGGGTGTGATGTAATGTTATGTGTGATGGAAGCATGACATCTGTTACAATCATATGTTACACAATTATATGACACAGAGAAGATTGTAGAAGGTTCTGGAATAGATGTTGTTATATAGTATGGTAATAGCATGTTGGCCTTATAGAAAGCACATGGACTTTAGGGTAGATTAGTGATAGTGTGTACACAGACCATAGTCTGTAGTATATAAGGTAGAATAGTTTGTACTTGGAACTTTATCAAGTTTTCTTGTGTTACTCAATATAAGAGTGTGCTTTTGTCTTAACTCTGAGACTTAAGTCATAACAGTAATGTAGTCTCAGCATTAAAGAGATTGAAATGTTTAGTGAGATTGAGAAGTAACACTTCAGTATCTAGAAGAAAGCCCTTCAAATAAGTACACTAGGTATTATTCAAGAGAGTAAGTGATTATAGATGAGGACAAGTGTTCTTTGAGTTTCTAACACTAAGTGAAGACATCAGTGCATGCTGTGAAGAAAGAGTTGCAGTTCTAAGATAAGACTACTAAACCAGCTTCCTTACATGGAGTTGAATCAAAATAAGACTTGCTAGAATCTCAATTCTACTAGTAGGTGAAGTGTAAAATACACCCAAGATCCAAAGAGCTGCCTTATATTATATGGTTGCTAAAAGCAACACCTGAGTCTTAGTAGATGCTCCAGCAAAGAACCAGAGTCAAAATCTATAGATAGTAATAGGAATAACACAAAACCAATACAAAAGTGATAACAGGTATCTTGTTGAGTTTCCAAGCATGCTTATTGCTTTAATTGTAAACAGTGCTTTGGTAGAGTAGTAATTTCTTGAAGAACAGGCATTAATCAAAGTAGACCCATGTATCTTCAGTATGTCTTGAGCTTGAGAGTAGAGATGTTATATGCTAAGTCTACTCATTCCAAAACTTGTCTTCTGTAGCAGTAATGTCTCATTCAAACCCTACCAAAAGCCTGTCTTCTATGATGGCCTTATTTTCACAGCACATCTCTGTAGCAGTGTTGTATTCTATTCCAAATCCTAAAAGTACTTTGTCTTTCATGGAAGAGATACTCCTTTCCAACTTGACCTTCTATGGTAGAGTTTCTCTAATTCCCTTATTTGACTCTTCTCAGTATTTCACCACTAAAATATCTGCTTGAGGCTGTACTCTGAAACCTCTAAGTTTCTCCTTTATTTTATACTTATATATAAGACTAGTAGTTATACTGTAATTTGCTAGTCTAATAATTAAATATTCAAGTTGAACTCAATTACTAGTGTTTTTTGATGACACACTATCATCAGCACTTACTTTTTTTGAACTTTATTCCATTTTCTAAAGTTATAACCATGTGGTAGACAGACAGTGTTAAACATTTTATTGTAAAAAGACATTCTCTTATTGGATTTTTAACTTAAGTCCTATTCAAGGGCTTTAGTAAGAAGACTTGAGGCTCCTAAGTAGTGCCTTAGGCTCTTTCAAGCAGAAACCCACTTGATAAATAGTATGGTAGCTGTTAATCAAACTAGATCTTAGGAAGATAAGGTCACTACACTTATAAAAGACTAGCTACAAAGTAAGAGCACTCTCAAGCATAATCTGTATAGTCACAAATGTTCAGATGGCAGATTAAGACAGAAACATGTTAGATCAAAAGCCAAAGGAGTCTAGAATAGACTCATGAGTAGAGGCAACCAGTAGGAATGACCAAGAATGGAATTAGTACTTATGAGCAGAAAATAATTCTCTGTATTTTTAGACTAATATATAAGCCAAGAGTAGAGAGGAGAAAAGAGAAAGAACTTCTATCTAAATTTCTCCACTTGTGAGTAGTTTAATTACTATTACATTCAGTAAGCATTGTGAATACTTTCTATTACCTTTAGGAGTTGTACCCTAGCATAACTTCTTTTCTGTTTAATAGTATAGCACATAAGCTGAAGCCAAGATTGTTCTGGAAAGTCTGTATCACCATGCACTTCATACATGGTTTCCACACTCAGTACATTTCTAAGCTAACCTCACAGGCCTTTGCCTTCCACTGTAAATCATTTCTGACAAAGGGCACCAATTACTAAGAGGTCCAGTTCTGAGTTAGAGTTATTAAATACTCTAGAATAAAATATTTTTGACTTGTCATGCTCCATGACCAAGGCAAACAACACCATCAAGTTAGTAACTACTTTATAGCTACTTTAAAGCTCTAGTAGGGTTATATTATACATTTTTCTTTAGGATATTAGAAAACTATTATCAACAAATGAGAGAATAGAAGTATATTAGTTTAGAGCTTGAGCTCTAAGTTCAAAGATATGAATAAGAGATGTAATATAGAGTACTGAAAGAATAGAAGAAAGTACAGAACCTTGCTCCACACCTCCATCTACATCACAAGCACCAGATAGAAATGAGTTCCAGAAATACCAAGTTGATCTACCTACAAGATAGTTGGAAAAGAAGTCTACATTACAGTCTAGGAATACAAAGTGTCTAAGGATTAAGGTAAGTATACTATAGTTCAAAGAGAGAAAGAATTGTACAATACCAAATGCTACTACACTATTTTTGAGTCTCTTAGCCTAGCCAGCTCAAGTCACACCTCTAAAATAGTTAGGATAAAGAACACTGTACTTGACAGCATCATACTGGATGTTATGATCTTAATCCTTAGGGTTGGATATAAGAACAACTCTTGTTTTAGAGAAACACAAGAGAACTCAATAGAGATCTCTTTACAAACTAGTCTACCTTTTATACTCCTACAGATAGTCTGTGCTCACTACTGTGCACCCTACCCTAAATGACCATGTGTAGAACATGAGGTCAACATGTGGTATCCATGTTGTATAACATCATTTGTTCTAGAATCTTCTACTTTATTTTTCCAAGTCTCATGACCAATATTGTGACCATACCATCAGATTGTGACTGATGTGACAGTGTGACCAATCACTTTTGACCCTAACCCTAACTGTTCTAAAAATAGAAAAAATAAAAAGTAAGAAAAATAAAATAAATGAAGTCCACTTCTTGTGATCTTGACACTGGAGTTGTCTAGCAATTATATTCTCAATGAGCATGCCAAGCATGTTAAGCAGAACAACAGGCCTAAATGTTTTGAGAATATTATAAGCAGGTTTACCTGGCTTGGATATAATGATAAAAACTGACTCCTTAAAATGTTTAGGCCAATATCATAGTAATAAACATACATTGGCCAAAGAGAGAATGCCTATAGTATAGGTGCTATTGACAATAAAGAGCTTAAGATACTACCAAATAATATGGTCAGAACCTGGAGCAGAAATATTAAAGCAGGCCCTAAGTGCCTCCTATATCTTCAACATTAAAAATGGTACCTAGGGATGAATGGCCTGGCTAGAGACCTCATTTAAAACAAAGATATCAATAAAGTGATTAGCTGCAGTATTATAGGACTGGTGGAGGGTGTTTCACAAGTTTGGAAGATCATTATAAGGTTGTCCTTGAAAGCAAATAGCCTCTACTACAGGTAACTTACACTGTTTGACCCATCTAATTAGATCCCAAGGTTATTTGCTTGCAGACATAATTTCAGCAATCTTGTTGTTAGAAAGGTGTTGCTTGGCTAGTCTAGTTGTTAAGTAAAAGGAGACTCAGCTAGAGCACTCCTCAGTTCATCTATAAATCTCCAGTGCAGTTTTGTACTTATTGTTCTATTATTTATTAAAATGAGTAGTAACCATAATTCTCTTTGTATAAGTAGCACAGCAGTTAGAAAAGAGCCCTAAGATTGCCTTAGAGAGTGAGTCAAGACCAGCAACAGAGTCCAGAGTATAAAAGTTGAGTTGAGAGAGATCTTTACTTACAGAGAGCAAAAAGGTCACTTTCTCTTTACTGTTGTGTTTAAGGACCATTTTGTATATACAGATATTTTCTGGAGTGATAGAAAGGTAAATTATTAGAGGGGCATAGTCTAAGAGTCATCTAAGATCAGGCTCAATGCAATGAAAGACTTGAGCATAACTCATGCTTAAGAAAATAAGATCAATTACTATATTAGCATGGTCTTAAATGTCTGAATGATGAGTAGGAATAGGAAGTGCTAGAATAGAGCACACAAGACTGTAACAGTCCACCAAGTTCTTCAAGGCCTAGCCAGCTGTAGAATATGAAGAGACAGACAGATTCCATTCAGAATTTCTGATATTAAAGTCCCCTCCTATATACAACAAGTTGGGGATGTTCAGAGCTTTATTAGACAAGAAGTTTATATCAGTATGAAGGCTGTCAGAGTAGACATTCATGAGAAATTGACATATTAAAGAAGAATAGAAGCTGAATATCTCTGTGGTTAACTATGTCTCTCCTGAGAGTAAAACAAAGTCTAGACATTCTAGAGTCTGCTCAGGGTTCTGTGAAAACTGAACTACCTAGATCCAATCTGGATGAATGGGTGCACCAACAACTTCATCTCCTCCAGTGGTTGTAGTAGATGGTACAAAGAAAATAAAATTCCAGGGAGGTTTCTGGATAAATAAAATATCATACAAGATCTTCTGTATTTCAAAAAGACTGTCCACAAGTACATAGTTCTTGTGAACATTCTGCAATTAAATACAAAGTATGTTAGTTGTGCTAGACATACTCATTGACTACTTCTACTGAAGCTAGTTATAGTACTGTATTTAGCTTGTCCAAAGCATACCTTAGTAGCCTTGTTAGCATGATATTGCTTGTCAAAGTGATGGCACCAGAATGGACACTTGTTGTTATCAGCAGCATAGTCTCCTTTGTAGTTCAACACTTTTAAGTGTGAGAACCAGGTGCACTAGCTGTAATGGCCTCTTTGTTATAAGACGAGAGTGTGGACAGACTTTGGCTAGGGTTAGGGTTAGCCAGACATAGATAAGATAGTATTTTATTAGTCTACAACGGAAGAGAGATAGGAGATAGGCACATGACCTGGAAGTCATGTGATAGAGTCTAAAGTGGTCTGGAAAGACTTATAGTCTAGAAGGATCGAGAGGAGTCTAGAAGGAGTTAGGGTTAGGGATGACATCAAGGAACATGAGTTCCTCATGGTGTGCACATGTACAGCGGAGATTAAAGGTATGACGTCAGGGCACATGTAGGAAGCATGATGGCCTTAAGGGAAACACATGTAGATAAGTAATAGGACATGAGGTAGAAGCATGGTAGATGGACATGAGGTAAACATATTGTTGTAGCATGGACCACGATGTAGTAGTATATATAGAGGAGCAATGCAGTGAGGGCTTCTTGTTGAGTTCTCTTGTAATCCCCCACTCTTTACTTGATAGCCCTACTGAGAGCTTTGCTCGTTGTGAGATTATTTGTCCTTGAGTGATGAGTGGTTGCTACAACACTCTTTAGAAGTGTTAGACTTAGAATTGGACTTGGAATACCAAGCCAAGAGTCTATGGTTCTCTACTTTGTATAAATTTTGACATTTAGTGCCTTAAGCATATGTTGGGTGTTCTAGCACCAGCAATTATAATACTAAGTAACTCCAGGGTATATAACAGTTTTTCAGACTGTAGCAGTATGTCGCTCAAAGTTAAATAAACAATTCATAAGAGTTCTGTCCTTAACCTCTTTAGGAGTTCCAGATGTCAATTTAGATTCTGATATATCAGAGCTAGGGGATATCTTCATAATATAAGATAAAGATGTTAATGCACCCTTAAAAAGAGAAGAGCTAGAAAGAGCTGCTATCATCTAGACAGGAGTAATAAGCAAAGAAGTATTAGAGTTCCTGTAGGGAACATCTAAAACTTTTAGAAAAAATTGAGACTGAGGCAAATAAAGCTCTATCTCAGTAGTTTCACTGAGACCAGTAGTTTTCTTCAGCCACTACTTAATTACTTCCAGCTCTGCTACTAAAGCAATAGAGCTGATAGACATGGACATATCATCTTATGTCTTGTAAACAGACTCTACTCTGAGTTTAAAAATAGCCTCAACTAAGCTTTTGTTACAGGACTCAACTGCTAAAGTGGTATTAGCCACAATAATCTCTGTAACAAAAGAATTAATTGGAACTTTATTACAAATTTACCATTGGTAGTAGGAAAGAATTAGTTGTGTGTGATAGATTGTTAAAAATAGTATATTTTATAATAATAATGAAAGAAACAGAGCAATTAGTAATGCTATATAAAAATAATATGTGAAAGTTGCATGGATTACTAGAGAGTGTAATTTCAGACAGAGGTCTACAATTTGTAACAAATTTGATAAAAAAGTGTCACATCCTATTTTCTGTCCATATATATTCTAATCTCTAGATAACCCCTTCTCTCTTCTCTGTACTTCCCAACCTCTTCCAGTACAGATTACATATCTCTATTCTACCTCAGATATCCTTACTGGATCTTTTTTAATTCCATTGACTTCATTTCCTAACATTATCACATCTTGTGTTCTAATCTCATCCATTCCAACCTATAATAACAGGGATCAAGCAGAAGAAATGTTATGCTGGGGTGCAACAAGAACTATGCAACACTAGACCTTAACTATACACTAAAAAGTTCAAAGGGAACATTATCAGTATCAGGAATCAATAGATGATATAAAAACAATAATATAGAAAATGATTAGAATATATAAAAGAGCTCTCATGAATGCAAAAGGATGAAGTTAGAAAGGATATTAAAAGAAATATATATGAGTATCATCTACTTATAAGTGTTTTCCCTAGCTAACATACTTCTAAACAGTGAACCCTACACTGTGTAGCAAGCTTCTTTGAAAAATCTAGTGAATAGATTGCAAAGCTTCTTAAGAGCCTCCAACAACACTACCTATTCCAGATAATGCACCCTGAAGGCACTTCTCAAGTCAAACCTTATAACTGAAGATACCAACTGATACTCACCTTGCCAGCCTTTCTCAGGCTGCTAAAACTCTTTGAAAATTGCCCAAAAGTGATAGAAGATACTAACAATACTGACTTGATAAAATAGAGATTAAAATGCTCTTGAGTAAGAGTATTCAAATAAAGATCCTTCTTTCTTCTCTCCACTCATGGCTTATATATTAGTCTAAAAGTACAAAGAATAAAACTAGAAAATGAAGCTGATACCATCATGAAGCCTGCTAAGGTCTCATAAGCATATAGTGTTATGAATCAAGACTCAAAGCGTTAAGTTAAGAAACAACTCTTGTATTGGAGTGACACAAGAGAACTCGATAGAGTTCCTAATACAAAGTAGTCTACCTTATATACTACTACTCATGGTCCATGCTTACTACTGTGCACTCTA
>Ga0157359_1001073_pt1 | contig 10841 bp, 7 predicted proteins | sample AttcapACBM3_FD_111482 | JGI IMG/M metagenome (GOLD analysis project Ga0157359, IMG submission 111482) | Fungus gardens microbial communities from leaf cutter ant in Botucatu, State of São Paulo, Brazil - Atta capiguara ACBM3 | ecosystem: Host-associated > Fungi > Mycelium > Unclassified ...
AAGTCTCCAGCCATGACAAGAATATTATGGAGATTAGCCTCAGTATCCTTGAGATACTTTAAAGCTGCTTGATAATCATCTGAATATACATTGATCATAAATAAAATATTACTTTTATTAAAGGAAGAGAAACAACTAATGTCCCTATGATCAAAAATGTTCCTTCTAAGAGAGAAACATATATAAGTGAGTCAAACATTGATGTACATTCTTCCTTACTAGAAGAACTTGGAATGGTTCAAATAAAGAACTATGGAGGTTCTTGAATGAAAAGGATATCAAAATCTTTTTTGTTTTCTAAAATAATGTTAGTAAGAATTCTGTTCTTCTGAAAATTCTGTGAAAAAGAGCAAAAGTTTTTCAGAATCATAAACTTACCTTGCCTACAGCTGAGTGGATTGATTTGCTTCTATTTTCATGAAGCTCTTGGTATTTCTTAATATGCCACTCTTTATTAAAACAATGTTTCCAAAAGAGACAGTTGATAAAGTCTGCTTGATAATTGCCCTTGTAATTAATACATTTAAAGCTATGTGGGTAGAGTTCCACTCTGTTTGGTTTCAAATCTTGGTGGGTTTGTCTTCAAGTTTGCCTTATAGCACTATGTGAAATATCAATGATGTTCTACTTTGTGTGGCCTGTTGCATTTGACACACTTTGATTTGTAAGCACAATATATGAGGATGGTGTGCTTCTATTTCCAGTAGTTTTTACATTAGGGAATGCCCAGATTCATGTTTGTTCTGCAAACTGAAGAAATATAGCTACTAACATTGAAGCACCTGTTTATCAGTCCTTTAGCTTTCATACTGCTTTGGACATCTCAAATATCAACCTGGATAACTATCATGTTTGATTTAGGCAAAGCTTTAATGACACAAGATTTAGAGGTGAGGCAAACATCATTGAATATATGGGTAGTTTTGATGATATTTTTGACTATACTAAAAGTAATAAGGATGTTAATATCTTCAATGAAATACAGAATACCCAAAATCTTGAGATAAGATTTTGATTGAGGGAGTCAAGGCAACATGAGATCTTCTAAATCAATAGCATCAACATTCTTAATATACTTTTCAATAATACTGAGGTCCAAGAGAGAGACAACTTTGTTGGTTATAATAGTAAGTTTCTGTTGATCTGCTTTAATGAAATCAGCCATGAAATCAGACTTGATATCCTTTAGTGCTCTGTTGATATTAGCAATGTGTTTGCTAGACAATACTATAAACTTTGATGTATTAGTCAAGCTAATAGAAACTAGTACTTGTCTTTTTGAAGGTTCCTTAGAGGTTATGTTGAGCTTTGGCAAAGCTTTATCTTTCCTTGGTTCATTAATAGTCTTGTATACTTCCTTGATTTTGAAAATTTCTTTGATGTTAGATAAGAATACTTGTGTATATGATTGTCCTTTCTGAGTGTTGTTGTTTTGACAGGCTTTTTACCTTTCTTTTGGAAAAACTTTGATTTTTTTAAGACTTTCTTACTAGGTCTGGATAGAAACAAAGAGGGTATTCTGGATACTTTGGCACTCTTTCCAGGGTTGCTGAATTCTTTTCTTTTTTCTGGTTTTTCTTGTGAATTTTTTAGTATGAACTTGGCCAAGATATATTGGTAGAATGATATATCATTGTGATCAGTCTTTAAAGTATTCTACTCTACCTCATAGATGAATGAGATAAAAACCCAAGCTACTTGACCAAAACCTGCAATAGCAGAGATGTCCTTTTTGATTTTTCCTTAAAGAGCTCTGTTTTAAATAAAGTTAGCTATTCTGAGAAGTAACATTGAGATGTTGTTCACATCAATCTCAATGGATTCAGTAGTTATAAAAAGAAAAATTGGAATAGCAGCTCCATTCTACTACCTTAGTTCAGTTGGTTGGTTCTCTATATATGAAATAGAAGAGCAGTCAAGTCCTTAAGAGATGTATGTGTTTTTGTTGGTATTATTAATACTCTCTTCATGTGAATTAGGCATGTTTACAAGTTCTGTAGCCTTGTTAGTGTTGTTATCTTCTATCTTTGAAGTTGTGTAGGACAGAGAAAATCCTTGCAAACCATTGTATTTATCAACTTGGTTGGTTCAAGAAGAATTGTTGTTTTGGGCTTCCATTCTCTTCATGTAGGAAATAAAAGGGACATTTGAGTATGTTAATGATTCTCTAGAACCATTAGTACTAACATTGACTAACCTACCCCTCAGAGTATCTATATCTATGTCCATATTTTTATTGTTGTAAGCAATAGGGATAGAAAGTATACTAATATCAAAGGAAAACAATGTATTCACTAATTCTCTGTTAGGTACTACTATACAAGATGGTGGTACAAGAGAAAGAAGCAACATGTAGAGTTCACTATTTACAACTCTGACAATATTAGTATTGTTATTATTATTATAATTTAGGTTTAAACAAAAAATAACTCTTATATTGAGTAATATAAAAAAACTTGATAGAGTTTCAAGTATAAATTAATCTATCTTATATTAGCCTTATAGAATACATATAGACTTTAGGGTAAATTAGTTATAGTGTGTACATAAACCATAGTCTGTATTATATACTATTGCTATGGTATATAATGTCATTTGTTTTAAAACCTTCTATACTCTTCTCTGTATTACATGATTATGTGACCTGTGACTGTAACATATATAACTACCCTATAACAGATATTATGCCTCCATTATGATTTGTGACTTGTGTAACCATCATTTATATTCTTTGTCTAAGTCTAAAATAAGAAAAATAAATAGAAATGAAAATGAAAATGAGAAAAGAAATAAAAAAAGTCTACTGTCTTCAATTCTGACAATTATATAGTTAAGTTAGTATTATTCCATCTGATTGAAATAATCTTGTAAAATACTTTTATATTAATATCACTTAAGTTCTTTTTAAAGATTTGAAGTATTTTCTAAGTTCTCTTATCCAATTACTCCAATGCAAACAAATTTGTTCAAAGAATAAATAAGGCAAGAAAGAGAGTAAAAGAAGCTCTCAAAAAAACAAATAATAATAAAAAGAAAGACAAATAAAAAACAAGAAGAAGCTATTAAGTACAAGAAATAAAATAGATGAATAATACAAATATTAGCTTTGATTGACTACTCAAGAAGCTAGTCTTTAAGAGAGTCAGTGTTAGAGCAACCAAATAAAAACACAAAATGTTATAAAGTATTCCACTTACTAAATATTCATACTACAATCAATTATATAAATAATACAGTAATTAATGGAAAATTTTATCAACTAAATCTTATATAAAGTTCTTGTTACAAACTAGTCTATCTTATACACTGTAGACTATGGTTTGTGCATACACTACAACTAACCTATTCTAAAGTCTATGCACTTTCTATAAGGCTAATATATGGTTGTCATATTATATAATGTTATCTGTTTCAGAATCTTCTACAACTTTCTTTGTGTCATGTGATTGTGTGTCATGTGACTGTAACAGGTATTGTGTATTTTGTCACAATATGTAACAGTTGTGACTATCATATTTGATGTTGTGCTAACCCCTAACCCTAAGTCCCAAATAAGATAGAAAAAAAAACGAAAAATGAGAAAGAAATAAAATAAAAACAAAGCCATTTTCAACCTCTGACAAAAAGTGGGTGACATACCAGATATACTTGTAGATGGTTAGAAATGTTTACAGTGCTGGAAACTTGGCCAACATTGATATTTGGAGTGACATGTGGTTGCAAGAATTTGCAGAGTTTGCAAGTGAAAACTCCAAGCATAAGTATGTGGAGTTGATAAGTGGATTCTCTTATACAGCTAGCCCATTTCTAGTAATCAGGAAAATTGAATTTTCAGCATATGAACTTAAAGTTCCTAAGATGTGGAAAAACCTATATCCAGTCATCAATGAGTCTAAACTAAGACCCTACATAGGCCAACCTTCACCCAACAACAAGAGACCTCTTTAACAGTTATTGCACCAATCCAAGAGTACCACACAAGAAGTCAAAAGGATCCTGGACTCCAGAAGACAGGGGGCAACCTACTGTATCTTGTCAAGTGGCAGGGACAACCATTCGAAGAGTCTACATAGGAGGACCGGAGTGAAGTCATCAAGGGACCACTACAATCATGTCGAGACTTCCACAATAGTCATCCCGATGTACCCAGGGTCCCCACAGTTCGAATTCCTGGGAAGCCTTACAGCGAAGTCGCAAAGACGTTACCTTAGGGGGGGTAACGTTTTGCCTTACATTGTATGGGGCAGGAGAACTCGAGACGTGGGTCACATGAAGCGGTATTGTATTAATGACTATTCCTTAGTCTGGTCACTAATAAACTTCGTCTTTCCAAACACTGGTCTGTAGAGGTTTCGTAACATGCTTCATCAGTGTGAAAATTTGCGATACCATTTAACTTGACAACGCGGCTTGACAGCCTTGACATCTAATTGAAATGTCCACAGCCTCCTTTCTTGTGTTGCTCTCCTCTGGCGCCCGTTGACTACGTCTATTCATCCATCTGTGTGTTCGGTTCTTACTGCTCAATTTTGTGATTGATGCCCATCCATGGTGATTCATGTATCGAGACGATCTTCAATCCCTCTATTTCTGCCAGCATTCCCGAGCCTACCAAGTTTCTTCAATGACCCAAAGCCTCACCGATCGGAATAGACCATGTGCCTCGGGATTCAGTAAGTGTGCCTGATTGCTATGGATGCTAATGAGCGCAAGCTCGGGTGGATGTACCATACCCACATCAGAAATCCTACATAAAGCACTTTTTGCTTCCAGTCTATTGTAAGTTGATCACATCTTCTATTTGCAACCTTTCCAGTTATTAATAATGGGCTGCTTCTCTCACATTAAGCTACTTTATAAGCTACTTTTCGTGGCCTTTATCACATCATCAGGTACATTCGGAGCACTCTTTCAAAGGCCCCAAGATCTTCCCAAGACGAATTACGACTTCATCGTTGTTGGAGGTATATGTCCAGCTCCACATATTGAGACTCTGCTCATCCAGGCATGTCTTACAGGCGGGACCGCTGGTGCTGTCATTGCAAATCGCCTTACGGAGAACCCCAATGTCTCCGTCCTTATTTTAGAGGCTGGAAACGCGTACGTTGATCTAGACGAGATCCACTGGGCCCCAGCTCAAAAATTAGGTCCCGCAGAAACACTGATATTGAGCCCCATATCCCAGCCTTCTGCTCACGCATCACTCCTAATACGAAGTATGACTGGAATTATACCACCATTCCACAACCTGGTTTTGACAATCGAAATATTCCTATTGCTCGTGGATTCCTCCTTGGCGGAAGCAGCTCCGTCAGTAGGTGCTTTTCTTGCAGCTCGTCCGAAACTGGGCTGAGGTGCTCGGTAGATTATATGCTGTATGCTCGCGGCCCTGCAGACGACTGGGACAGGCTTGCTGCTTTCACTGGTGACGACGGTTGGATGTGGGAGAGCTTGAAGCCATACTGGAAACGAGTGAGTGCTTCTGACTAGTACTTTCAGCGCAGATTGACCGCTCCCTCATTAGAACGAAGATTTTGTTCCTCCCACTGATGGGCATAATACAACAGGTCAATATGATCCTCGTCATCACTACTCCAACGGTATGACCTCTGTGAGTCTGGCAAATTTCGCAGCTCCCGCGGTCGACAACCGCGTGATCCAAACCACCCAAGACTTTCCCGAGGAATTTCCTTTCAACCTCGATGTCAACAGCGGTAGTCCTCTCGGCATTGGTGCGCTCCTTGGATTCCCTTACTCGCGAAGGAGTTTCTCATACTTGCTACAGGATGGATAGGCTTCACGATCGGCAATGGCACACGTAGCAGCTCTGCTACGTCCTATTTGGATCCCCAGCATATGAGTCGTCCAAACCTTGACGTGCTGCTGCATGCCCAAGTTTCAAGAGTTTTGCCGCAGAGCTCTAACTCGACCACTCTGCACTTCGACACCGTCGAATTCGCAGTATATGGGAGTACTGTGCCCTTACAGGCCCTGTACAAGGTCACTGCCCAGTCTGATATTATCCTCTCTGCGGGTTCAATTGGCACTCCCCAAATTCTTATGAACTCAGGTATCGGAGATAGCGCGGAACTCAGGCATTTTGACATCGAAAATCTGGTTGACCTTCCCTCTGTTGGTCGCAATCTCACTGACCACCCCATTGGCATCGTACAATACGTTGCAAATTCGACCGATACATATGACTCGCTGAATAATCAGACAATTTTCGAGGAGCAAGTACAGGATTGGAACCAGACTCGTAAGGGAGTGATGACGAGCAGTGTTGCCAATACACTCGGATTCTTGAGGCTTCCTGCAAATTCGTCTATCTTTGAGCAGACTCCGGATCCAGCTTCTGGCCAGGGTGCTGCACATTTTGAGATAATCTTCCATGTAAGTGGTTTTCGTTCTATACTCCATCTTTGTTTCATATATTGCGCAGAACAGTTATGTTGGTCCTGAACCAGCACCCACTGGTAATTACTTTTCCATGAGCACTGTCGTTATTACGCCAACGTCTCGTAAGTCACGCTTTTCGTATCTTCATGTCTATCTGTTGTCATTCATCACTGTGTACCAAAGGTGGCGATCTTACCTTGAGCTCATCCGACCCGTTCAGTCATCCGATCATCAACCCTAACTATTTCAGCAGCGAATTTGACAGATATACGATGCGGGAAGCATTCAAGACCTCTCGTCGTTTTCTTTCCGGGCCTGCATGGTCAGACTATATTGTGAAACCTCTCCAACTAGATGGAGAACCTACTGACGACGAAATTGATGCATATTTCCGTCAGGCCACTGGATCTATATTTCATCCCGTCGGCACGGCTGCAATGACAGCTGTGAACGCTGGATTCGGTGTCGTGAACCCTGATTTCAGAGTCAAGGGAGTCTGTGGGTTACGTATTGTTGATGCTTCTATCTTCGTGGGTTCTTTTCCCTGGTCTGTTGTGATTGGACTGATTGGATGGTTGCAGCCGTTCATTCCAAGTGGAATCACTCAGGCTCCTGTTTATGTGGTCGCCGAGCGGGCCGCGGACGTGATTAAGTCTCAGCATTGGGTTTGAATCATTGTCGTTCCGATTAATATTATTATCCACGGATCCGTTGACCCTGAACTCATATGAGACTCAGAAACGTCTCGGGAGGGAGATAGAGTGATCAACGACTCAGTTAGTTCCAGGTGAACGAATGCGACTGATGTATACATGGCTCAAATATGATGCATGCATGAGACATGGAAGGGCAATCAAAATAGGAAACTGGACTGAAGATAACATCCTTCAATGCTTAACCCAACGAGGTCACATCTTCATTCTTCTCCAACGCTCCTGGAGGAATGCCTTCAGTTGACCCCTAGACAAGACACGTGAGGCAGAAGACCTTATCATGTATCCTCTACGCAACGCCCCTCGATTCCGTTCAAGAGCGAAAACTAAGTTTGGCAACCCTGGGTTGACTACTGTGTGCGCAACCCAGATTCTTCTGCAGATACACGACTACAGCGCAAATTGCGTCTAAAATTGCATCTTCCCACACCAACTGCACCTCCTTGACTTCACCTTGTGAGTCGCTTTGCTTTGTTGTAATCCTCTCTCCCCATGTGTGCTTTTTTGACATCAACAATTTACTACACAGGGCACGATGGCAAGTAGTATGCAACTACTTGAATGGGAAAGAGGCGAAAAAAGGAAATAAGGTTCGACTGTAATGACCCCAATGAACTAGTGACATAAGATGGATATAAGAGGAAGAAGGTAGAGTACAGATAAGAAAACTACTTGGAAGCAAAATGCGCCTGGGTTACCTTGGAGAAATCCGATGATGTTGGTCAAAGTGTTGGCAATTAGTCAATATGAACTGTTTGATCAGGAGGGGCTTCAGCAAGCAGTTGTCCCATGGGAGAAGAAGCGTGATGATCGATATTCGCCCGCCTGTAGGTGTATGGTTTGTAATTAATTCGTGCGCACAACAAGCTGGAATGTCCAAAAAAGTGTTTGAGCTATGATTCTCCTTGTAAGAGGGAACTCTGGGAGGCACAATGCCTTCTGTTAGAAGAAGAGCAGCAACGGTACGCGCGTACCGTGGACAACTGACGGCTTATGTAACCAGGCACCACTATCCAACTTGCAACCCAATGCTGTTGGAAGAAACAAAGTGTACAGTATCACAGCACAGTGTGGGCAACTGACAACTACTTACCAATGGTAAGATTGTTCTTGTGGAGAGCTTGGAGATAAGCAATATAAGACAAGTAAGATAACTTGAATTGGTTAATGACAGTGTATCTACTGAGGTTTATGCACCTCTGTAGGTATACATATTACTAAATAGATAACACTTGAGCAACTCATTGCAAGTGCTATACATCATCACTCAGTCATGTTGTATTGATCAAAGTATGAGTATGAATAAGCAGAATGTTTATTCAACACTCCCTCTCACTTAAGACATTGGCTATTTGTCAGGTGCAGTTCACACTTGAGAGCAAAAGTCTGCAGTGTTTGCTTGGAGTTTATACCAAGTGTGGAAACTTATACAAGATGTATGGAGTTATGAACTTTGCAGAATAACCTTGGCTTCAGCTTAAGTGTTATGCCATCTGTCTGCCATAGAGTTGTAACTTCAGAAGGAGGAATGGAGTTCAAGAGGGTTAAGTACTGATAAGAAGTATGTTATTGTAAAATACCAGAGTTGATATTCAATGATATTCAATTATCAGACTGGGGAATACAAAGCTTCTACCAGTTCTTAGATATAGGTATAATTAAAGGAGAACTTGGGTGTCTCATAGTATAGCTCCAAGTAGAAGTTTTAGTGGTGAAATACTGACATAAAATTATATAGAAGAACTCTACAATAGAAGGCTGAGTACTCATAGGGTTTAGATAGAAGATTGTTATGGTATGCTTAAACTCTAATATTTTATTTTGATTTTCTTTTCTTTTTATCTATTTTTCTTATGTTTATTTTCCTTTTTGTTTTCTTTGATTTTCTTTTTCTTTTGGACAATGAAGAGGCATATGACCACAGTTATATAATGTGATATTATAAGTCTGGAACAAAGTAGAAGAAACTAAAACAATAATGTCAAGGGCATAGTTGTAGCATGTTTATCTTATGGTAATAGATGATACATGTACTTCATGGTAGGATTATTTATCAATAGCACAGACTATATATCTATTATATAAATAGTGTAGGAATACATCAGGAACTCCTTATCAAGTTCTCTTGTGATCCCTACAAGATACTTTGCTTATAAGTTTGCTTAAGTGGTCTATTAGTCATCTTAACTAGTGGTTGCTACAACAGAGATAACATCACCATAGAAGATAAGTTATGGAATAATACTACCATAGAAGATAGTTTAAGAACAGATATATGAATAGGATAACATTATATAGAAGACAGGCTATTTTCAGAGTTTGTACTTAGCATATGACAGTATTTATCTCTTAAAACTAATTCTTTGAAGTCCTATTTAGTTTATTTAGAGAACTAGTGATTGTACCTAAGTCAATATAAAAGAGAAAAAAATTTCATTTCATTTCTCTTATCACTATATTGTAACCAAACTTCCCTTATATCTTAGATTTGTATACAAAGATTCTCAAGCAATAGTGAGAAGATACACAGTAGTGTTATATCAAGAAGCAGAAGCTTCTTGCTATTACAACTTAAGCCCAAGAGTTTGGTCAAAAGAAGAAACTAATATTGTTGGGCACAAAAGAACTTGGTAAGGTTCTTAGTATAGGATTGTCTACTTTATATACCTCTGGTACATAGTCTGTGTACACCTACATCTAGCTTACCCTAAATATTATGAGTCTAAATAAAGTCATTCTATCTTTTATGATATATAACACTATCCTTCTATGATGTTACATGATCTTGTAACAGTAATAGTGACATGAGTGATTTGTATGACAATTTTCACACTTTGTCACAGCATCTTGTTCCTTCTATTTTTAGAAAAAGAGAAAAAGAGAAAAGAGAAATGCAAGATAGAAAAAGTCCAAGTGAAAAATAGAAAGACTTTACATGAGAAACTAGAATGGAGAAAAAACAAGTCTACCATCTTAGCTTCTAACACTTGCTCATCTGGAAAAGGTGGTAAAAACATAAAAGGCTGAGAAAGGTAGACTAGTAGTAGAGGCTAGAATGAGAAAAACAGTTGTATAGAAGCAGCATAAGAAAGAAAAGGCCGAGAAACAGTAGGAGAAGAAGTTAGAAATATTGGCAAGGAGTACTAATGTTATAGAATGTATCAAGATCTTCCTAGTTACAGAGTCTAAGTAAGAAAAGAAGATTCAAGAGATCTTCTCAGAAGATAAGGCCAGTCTGTAACCATTGAAGAAAGTCAAAGAAAAATAAGTCAAGAAGAAACATAAAGAGGAAGTAGTTAAAATGAGGGGCAAGAACCTCTACACAAGATATGTATAAGCCAGATATGAGTATCTGGTCCATCATATCAAATGAGTAGTAGTTTTTCTTTTTTGCTAATTTCTTCTGATTTTCTTCTCCTATAGCAGATCTCTAGTATATATAAAGTATGTTGTGGCAACTACTAGTCACAAAGACCAATAGTGATACTACAAGTAAATCTGAAGCAGATATCAAGTAGAGATTACAAGAGAACTCAACAAGGAGTTCCCAATGTATTGCTATCCTATTTATATAATAAATACATGGTCCATGCTAATCAATAAATAACCCTACCCTAATATCTATATTGTTTATAATTTAATAATGATGACAATGATGATTAAGATCAATACAGATGCCAATAATAATGAGGGATAATGATTGATGATTATTGATGAAAACTGATGTTA
>Ga0157359_1001074_pt1 | contig 10840 bp, 8 predicted proteins | sample AttcapACBM3_FD_111482 | JGI IMG/M metagenome (GOLD analysis project Ga0157359, IMG submission 111482) | Fungus gardens microbial communities from leaf cutter ant in Botucatu, State of São Paulo, Brazil - Atta capiguara ACBM3 | ecosystem: Host-associated > Fungi > Mycelium > Unclassified ...
CCACCGGGCCGAAGGTCTCCTCGCGGGCCAGCAGCATGTCCGCCGTGGCGCCGGTCAGGACCGTGGGGGCGACGAACTGGTCGCGGCCGCTGGGTGGTCCGCCGAACAGTGCCTTGGCGCCCTGCGTCAGGGCGTCGTCGACATGGCGCGCCACCTTGTCCACCGCCAGGCGATTGATCAGCGGCCCGAGGGTCACGCCGGCCTCCAGGCCGTTGCCCACCTTGAATTTGGCCACCTCGGCGACCAGCCGCTCGGCGAAGCGGTCGTGGATGCCGTCCTGCACCAGGATGCGGTTGGCGCAGACGCAGGTCTGGCCGGCGTTGCGGAATTTGCTCTGCAGCACCCCGGCGATGGCCAGGTCCAGATCGGCGTCGTCGAAGACGATGAAGGGCGCATTGCCGCCCAGTTCCATGCTGGTGCGCTTCACCGTGGCCGCGCACTGGGCCAGCAGCAGCTGACCGATGCGCGTGGAGCCGGTAAAGGACAGCTTGCGCACCGCGGGGTTGCCGGTCAGTTCGCTGCCGATGCCGGCGGGCATCCCGGTGAGCACGTTGAATACTCCGGGCGGAAAGCCGGCGCGCTCGGCCAATTCGGCCAGCGCCAGGGCCGACAGCGGGGTGAGGTCCGAGGGCTTGATCACCACCGGGCAACCGGCGGCCAGCGCCGGCGCGGCCTTGCGGGTGATCATGGCGTTGGGGAAATTCCAGGGGGTGATGGCGGCGGCGACCCCCACCGGTTGCCGCAGCACCAGCACCCGGCGATCCCGGGCGGGGGCGGGCAGGATGTCGCCAAAGCTGCGCCGGGCTTCCTCGGCGAACCATTTGACGAAGCTGGCGCCATAGGCGATCTCGCCGCGCGCCTCGGCCAGGGGCTTGCCCTGTTCCAGGGTCATCAGCAGGGCCAGGTCTTCCTGATGCTCCAGCATCAGCGCGTGCCAGCGCTCCAGCAGGACCGCGCGCTCGGCTGCCGGACGCTCGCGCCAGGCCGGCCAGGCCGCTTCCGCGGCGGCGATGGCGCGGGCGGTTTCCGTCGCCTCCAGTGCCGCCACCTGGGCGATGACGGCGCCGGTGGCAGGATTTTCCACGGCGAAGGTAGCGCCGTTGTCGGCGGCTATCCAGCGACCGTCGACATAGGCGGATTCCTTGAACAGGCGTGGGTCTCGCAGATCGGGGTGCAGTGGCATGGTGGCGCTCCCAGTGGCAGGTCAGTCCCTGAGTCTAGGGAGCGGCCACGGTGGCGAATGCCGAAATGCAGGGTGCCTGAGCGCTGCCCGCGGTGTTCCTCACCGCCTCGCCGCAGTTTCTGCGGCGGCCCTCGGGCGCTGCCTTTATTGCGCGTCGGTGTCCGCCTCCAGCCCCTTCACCGCCCGGTCGAGAAAGCGCGCCAGCGCCTGGAGCCGGGCGCTGCGCTGCTTTCGCGCGGGGACCAGCAGGGTGATGGGCGCACGATCGAAACGCCAGTCCGGCAGCAACCGGACCAGCGCGCCGCGGGCGATGGCGTCGGCCACGTCCCATTCGGAGCGCAGCACGATGCCCTGGCCCTGTTCCGCCCAGCGTCGGGCCACGCTGCCGTCGTTGGTCAGCAGCGCAGGTTCGATGCGCAGTGTCCGGCGCTCCTCAGCGTGGCGGAGCTGCCAGAGCGTCACGTCCTCGTCGTTCTCGCGGATGCAGATGCAACGGTGCCGCAGCAGGTCCTGCGGCTCCCGGGGCACGCCGTGCTCGGCCAGGTAGGCGGGGCTGGCGCATAGCCAGCGCTCGTTGTGCGCCAGGGGCTTGGCGATCCAGGAGCTGTCCTCGATAGCGCCGATATGGATGACCGCGTCGCTGTCGTGTCGATCGGGCCAGGGCGTCTCGCGTAGGTCCAGTTGCAGGCGCACGCCTGGATGCAGGCTGGCGAAGCGGGCCAGCAGCGGAGCGATGCGCTGGCGACCATAGCCGAAGGGTGCCGCCAGGCGCAGGGTACCCACCAATGGCTGGTCGTGGCGGGCGAACGCCTCGGGCAGGGCGTCCAGGCGTTCGAGCAGCTCGGCGCATTCCTGGGCCAGGCGTTCGCCATCGGGGGTGAGGCTCAGCCGCCGAGCATCGCGATTGGCCAGGGCCACGCCGAGCCGCGCCTCCAGCCTGCGCAGCCGAGTGGAGAGGGCGGGCGGCGAGACGTTCAGGGCGCGCGCCGCCGCGCTCAAGGAATCGGAACGGGCCAGCAGCACCATCAGGCGCAGGTCTTCGATGGCGATCATTAATCTGAGCTGAAGGAATGAGTCAATTGAATTGAAGCACAGGTTCAGGCTGGCTGGGTACAGTCGAGCCAACGCCCATTGGTCGAGTCCCTGCCATGACCCCGTCCCTGCTCACCCTCGACACCCCCGCCGCGCTCATCGACGAGACGCGGATGACCCGCAACATCCAGCTCATGCAAGCACGCATGGACGCCCTCGGCGTACGCCTGCGGCCCCACGTGAAGACCAGCAAGAGCGAGGCGGTGATGCGCCGGCAACTGGACGCGGGCGCCGAGGGCGTGACCGTTTCCACGCTGCAGGAGGCCGAGGCCTGCTTCGCCCTGGGCATCACCGACGTGCTCTATGCCGTGGCCATCGCCCCGGCGCGGCTGGAGCAGGTGCGGGCGCTGCGGCGGCGGGGCTGCCGGCTCGGCATTCTCACCGACAGCCTGGCGGGGGCGCGCGCCATCGTCGAAGCCGGACAGCGCCATGCCGAAGCCTTCGACGTCTGGCTGGAGATCGACTGCGACGGTCATCGCGCCGGCCTGCAGCCGGACGATCCCAAACTACTGCAGGTCGCCGAGGTGCTGCGGGCCGGCGGCATGACTCTCGTGGGCGTGCTCACCCACGCCGGCTCCGGCTACGAGTTGCACGAGACCGCGGCCTTGCAGGCGCTGGCCGAGCAGGAGCGCGCTCTCTGCGTGGCGGCCGCCGAGCGGCTGCGGGCCCAGGGCTTCGCCTGTCCGCAGGTGAGTATCGGCTCGACACCCACGGCGCTGTCGGCCCTGGACCTGACCGGCGTCACCGAGGTGCGCGCCGGGGTCTATGTCTTCCAGGACCTGGTGATGCTCAACGTCGGCATCTGTCGCGCCGACGACCTGGCGCTGAGTGTCCTCACCACGGTGATCGGCCACCAGCCGGAAAAGGGCTGGGTGCTAGTGGACGCCGGCTGGATGGCGCTGAGTCGCGACCGCGGCACCCAGCGGCAGCAACGCGATTTCGGTTACGGCCAGGTCTGTGACCTGGACGGGACCTGGCTCGAAGGCGCGCTCCTGTCCGGCGCCAATCAGGAGCACGGCATGATCAGCTTCGCGGGAGGGGCGCCCGCCGATCTGGAGCAGCGCTTCCCCGTGGGCAGTCGCCTGCGGGTCCTGCCCAATCATGCCTGCGCCACCGGTGGCCAGTTCGATCACTATCACGCCGTGGACGCCACCGGCGCCCTCACTGCCTGGAGTCGCCTGCATGGCCGTTGATCCCGAATTCATCCAGACCGCCACCGCCGCGCCACCTGGTGGGCATTACAGCCAGGCGGTGGCCTACCAGGGGCTGCTGTATGTCTCCGGGCAACTGCCGGTGCGGCCCGATGGCAGTCACAGCATGGCGGCGAGCTTCGCCGATCAGGCGTGCATCGCCCTGGACAACCTCTGCGCCATCCTGACCGCCGCCGGGCGTGGGCCGCAGGATCTGCTCAAGGTGACCGTCTATGTGGTGGGTGTTGAGCATTGGCCCACCTTCGACCGCCTCTATGCCGGGTACCTGGGCGACCATCGCCCGGCGCGGGTGGTGGTGCCCGTGCCGCACCTGCACCATGGTTATCTCGTCGAGATCGAGGCGCTGGCCCGCGCCTGCTGATCCCGGACATCCCACCAGGAGCGCTCATGAACGCCTCGACCTACAGCTATCGCCCCGCCACCGCCCAGGACCTGCCGGCCGCCCATGCGCTGTCGCAACGGTTGCGCTGGCCGCATCGGGAAGCCGATTGGGCCCTGGTCCAGCGCACCGCCGACGGGTTCGTCGCCGAACACGAGGGGCAACTGGTGGGCATCGCCTTCGCCTGCCACCAGGGCGACTTTTCGTCCATCGGCCTGGTGATCGTCAGCGATGAGCATCAGGGCAAGGGGATCGGCCGGCGCTTGATGCAGCTGTGCCTGGACGCCACGGCGCCGCGCACGCCCATCCTCAATGCCACCGAGGCGGGCGCCCCGCTGTACGCCAGCCTGGGTTTCGCGACCTTCGACCATATCCAGCAGCACCAGGGCTGCCTGGCCAGTGCGCCCGCCGCGCCGGTGCTCGCCGAGTCGCGCTGCCGCCGCCTGGCGCCGGCCGACTATCCGCAGGCGATCGCCCTGGCCAACGCCGCCAGCGGTCTGCAGCGTGCTCGGCTGCTGGATGAGCTGCTGCCCGAGGCGTTGCAGGTGCTGGGGCTGGAGCGGGCGGGTGAATTGCAGGGGCTGGCCCTGCTCAGACACTTCGGCCGGGGCCTGGTGATAGGCCCTGTGGTAGCGCCGGATGCCGAGGCGGCCAAGGCCCTGATCGCACCGCTGCTGGAGGCAACACAGGGTGAATTCGTGCGCATCGACATCCTCGCCGATTGCGGCCTGGCCGACTGGCTGGTAGCCGCCGGCCTGGCCTGCGTGGATCGCGCCCCGCGCATGGCCAGAGGCACGCCGCCACGAGCGTCGGGGAGTGTCCGATCCTTCGCCCTGGTGTCCCAGGCGCTGGGCTGAGTCGCGTTCAATCTTCAGGAGACACCGCCATGCTGGACGCCACGCTGCACGACCTGCTCGATTCCCGGACCACCAGCCACTTCTATCTCGACGGTCGCTGGGTGCCCGCCGCTGGCCCGGAACGGGTCAGGGTGATCAACCCGGCGAATGAACGTCCCCTGGCCGACGTGGCCCTGGGCAGCGCCGCCGAGGTGGATCGGGCCGTACAGGCTGCCCGCGCGGCCTTCAGCGACTGGTCCGGTCGTACCCCGGCCGCCCGGGCCCGGCTGCTGGAGCGACTCCATGGCCTGCTGACGCAGCGCAGCGAAAGCTTCGCCCAGGTCATTTCCCGGGAGATGGGCGCGCCCCTGGCCGCGGCGCGCGCCCTGCAGGTGCGCCTGGCCCTGGAACATCTGCGCGTCGCGCGCGAGGTCGCGCTCGACTACGCCTTCGAGCGCAGCGAGGGTACGCTGCGCATCCGCCGCGAGGCCATCGGCGTCTGCGCCCTCATCACCCCCTGGAACTGGCCGCTGTACCAGATCACCGCCAAGGTCGCGCCGGCGCTGGCCGCTGGCTGCACGGTAGTGCTCAAGCCCAGCGAACTGGCGCCATTGAGCGCCTTGCTGTTCGCCCAGGCGGTCCATGACGCGGGGATACCGGCCGGGGTGTTCAACCTGATCAACGGTGACGGCCCCACCGTCGGCGCCGCGCTGGCCGAGCATCCCGAGGTCGACATGATTTCCATCACTGGCTCCAATCGCGCCGGGGTGCAGGTGGCCCGGGCCGCCGCCGCCACCGTGAAGCGAGTGACCCAGGAGCTGGGTGGCAAGTCGCCGAACCTGCTGCTACCCGACGCCGACCTCGAGACGGCCGTGGCCAAGGGCGTGCTGGCGGCCTTCCGCAACAGCGGCCAGTCCTGCAGCGCGCCGACGCGGATGCTGGTGCCCCAGGCCCAGTTGGCGGAGGTGGAGCGCCTGGCGGCGGCCACCGTGGCCAGCCTCGTGGTCGGTGATCCCCTGGCGCCCGCGACGACCCATGGTCCCCTGGCCAATGGCGCCCAGTTCGCCCGGGTGCAGGAACTGATCGAGAGCGGCCTGGCCGAGGGCGCCAGGCTGGTCTGCGGCGGACCGGGGCGCCCGGAGGATCAGCCGGTAGGCTTCTATGCGCGGCCCACGGTCTTCTCGGCGGTCACCACCGGCATGCGCATCGCCCAGGAAGAGATCTTCGGGCCGGTGCTCTGCCTGCTTCCCTACGGTTCCGTGGAGGAAGCCATCGCCATCGCCAACGACAGCCGCTATGGCCTCAGTGCCCACGTCCAGGGCCGGGATCCCGACCAGGTCGCCGCGGTGGCGGCCCGTCTTCATGCCGGGCAGGTACATCTCAACTATCCGGCCTGGAACCCCTGGGCACCCTTCGGCGGCTACAAGGGCTCCGGCAACGGGCGCGAATATGGCGTCCACGGCCTGGAGGAATACCTGGAGACCAAGGCGATCCTCGGTCACTGACGCGGGTTGAACAGCGGATTGCTCCGCAATCCCGCTACCGCCAGGTCGATGAACGCCCGGACCTTGGCCGGTGCCTGGCGGCCCTCGGGATAGATCAGATTGACCGGCAGCGGCGCTTCCTCGTGGTCTTCGAGTACCAGTTGCAGCACGCCGTCCGCCAGGGCCTGGGCGATCTGATAGTGGGGCACGCGGGTGAGGCCCAGACCGCTCTCGGCCGCGCTGATCGCGGCGGCATTGGTGTTGCTGTGCAGCAAAGGCTCGACCACCACCCGTTGTCCCCCGGCGAAACGCCATTCCAGCGACGACCAGGCGCTGTGGGACACCAGGACGCGGTGATCGCGCAGCGCGGCGGGCGTCCGCGGGATGCCACGGGTCGCCAGGTAGCTGGGCGCGGCGCAGACCACCCGCCGCATGCAGCCGACCTGAATGGCGGTGAGGCCGGAGTCGGCCAACTGGCCGATGCGCAGGGCGATGTCCATGCCCTCGTCGACGATGTTCACCGGCCTGTCGACGAAGAAGGTCCGGGCGCGCACGTCCGGATAACGCTCGAGGTAGTCCAGCACCAGCGGCAATACGTGCAGTTGGCCGAGGAGCAGCGGCGCGGTGATCGCCAGGGTGCCGACCGGCTTGGCGTAGTGCCCGGCCGCGGCCAGTTCCGCCTCGGCGATCTCGCCGAGGATGCGCCGGCAATCCTGCAGATAGCGAACGCCGGCCTCGGTGGGTTTTACCGAACGGGTGGTGCGCACCAGCAAGCGGGCGCCGACCAGCGCTTCCAGGCCCGCCACCAGGCGGGTCACCGCCGGGGCGCTCAGGTGCAGATCCCGGGCGGCGCGGGCGAAACTCTCGGTCTCGGCCACCTTCACGAATACGCGCATCGCCTGCCAACGATCCATCTGCGGGGTCTTCTCAGGGGCGCCGGAGCGGCCCGGCAAGACGTCCATGGTAGTCGACCCGGCCAGGCAGGCCAGCCTAGAGATCGAGTTCCAGTGGCGCGGACCCGGCGGCGGGCCGCGCGCAACAGAGCAGGACCTGGTCGGCGGCGACCGCCGCGGCGGGTTCCTCGGCATAGGTGACCGCGCCCTGGAGCAGTCCCGTGCGACAGCTGCCACAGTGCCCCTCGCGACAGCTGAAGGCGGGCTCCAGGCCCTGGGCTTCGGCCAGCTCCAGCAGGCTGCCGGAGGCGGGCGTCCACTGCGCTTGCTGGCCGGACGCCGCGAAGCGCACCCGGACGGCCTCGGTGGCCGCGGCAGGCCGTACCGTCGCCGCCGTCGCCGCACCGCTGCGCACCAGGCCGGCCGGACCGAAGGCTTCGGCATGGATACGGGCATCCTCGATACCAAAACCGCGCAAGCCGTCATAGAGGCCCTGGGTAAAGGCCGCGGGACCGCAGAGGTAGAAGTCATAGTCACCGAAGGGCAGCTGGCGGCCCAGCAGTGCCATGTCGATGCGCCCGGCGACGTCATAGTCCACCCCGGGGAGGGCAGCAGCGGGATCGCTCAGCACCCTGATCACCCGTAGCGTTTCCGGAGCCCTGGCCATCAGCTCGCTCAGCTCCCAGTCGAAGGCCCGTTCCGCCTGGGTCCGCGCGCCATAGAACAGCGTGACTGGCCGCCGACCCTGATGGACCGCCTGGCGCAGCATGGCCAGCAACGGAGTGATACCGATCCCGGCGGCGAGGAACACCAGGGGGCGCTCCGCCGAGACCGCCAGGGTGAAGTCGCCGGCGGGTGCCCGGGCCTCGATCAGGTCGCCTTCGCGCAGCTGGTCGTGCAGCAGCCGCGAGACCAGGCCGTCGCGCTTGACGCTGATGCGGTAATGGCCGTCGGCGGGGAGGGAGGTCAGGGTGTAGGTTCGCACCAGGGAAGATTGCCCCGTCTCGGGTGTCACCCGGATCGGCAGGAATCGACCGGCCTGGTAGGGGGGCAGGGCTGCGCCGTCCACCGATTCGAGGTGGAAGGAGCGGATGGTGGCGCTCTCCTGGACGATCCGGGTGATGCGCAGCGGACGCCAGGTGCGGTCCTGGGCCCTGGCCTGCAGGCGCCGCTTGGCTTCCGCCCAGCTGCCGGTCAGCCGACTGCTGTCCGACTCGCCGCCGGGCTGCGCCTGCCAGCGCAACGCCAGGGCACCACGGCGACGGACGATACGTTGGGGGCGAAAGGTCCAGAGGCGTTCGACGCCTTCGAAGGCGGCGATCTCGGGCGAGTCGAACAGCACCTCGGCGGTCCCGCTCAGCTGCAGCAGATCGCCGCGCTCCAAGTCCGCGAACAGCAGTCCGGCGCGGCCATTGGCGACGACATTGCCCAGGGTATTGAAGAACAGATTGCCGTTGAAGTCGGGAATGGTCAGCAAGCCCTCGGCGTCTACCCGGACAAAGCCCGGCTTGCCGCCGCGGTGGGAGACATCGACCCGTCGCTGGCCCTGCTGGTCGGCGTAGGAGGCGACGAAAAAGGCATCGGCACTGGTGATGAGCGCGCGAGCCGCCACATCCAGGCTGGCGAGCTGCTCCCCGGGCTTGACCGGGACGGCGCCCGGTTCGTGAGCGAAGCTCAGGTCGCGCAGCTGGATATAGCGCGGGCAGTTGCCGAAGCTCTGGTCCACCGTCACGCGCAGCCCTTGGGCCGTGGGGCTGAGGATGCCGTTCATGCGATTGCGGCGGCGGGTGTGCCACTCGATGCCCAGCAGGCCTACGGCCGCGTCTGCGCCCAGGCCGGCTGCTGCCGGATCCTCGCTGGCAGGGCGGGCAGCGATATCCAGGGTGGTGGACGTGGGCGAGGCGAGAAAGCCCGGCTGGCCTTCCAGGATCGTCGCCCAGGCGTCGCCCGCGGCATCCACGCTGCCCAGTACCACGAAGGGCAGCTGGGCGAAGAACTGCCGATGCTGGTCGGGCATGAACGGCCGGATCACCCGCGGCCCCAGGGCTTCCAGGCGGTCACGAACGCCCAACCGTTCCTGGATTAAGGTTTCCCCGGCGTGCCAGGTGGGTAGGGGCTCGCGCATAACCTTGACCTCCAGCGGAGAAAAGGCGCGATCAGGCCCGGAGGCCGGCCGCGGTCTCGGGAAAGGGCACGAAGCCGGGCAGTGCCTCCACCCGCTGCAGGAAGGCGCGCACTGCCGTATAGGGCGCCAGCTCCACATTGCCTTCCGGCGCTCCGGCCAGATAGCTGTAGAGGGCAATGTCGGCGATGGTCGGGTGATCGGCAGCCAACCACTTGCCCGTGGTCAGGTGCGCCTCCAGGCGTTCGAGCAAGACATGGGCGCGGGCGATGACTTCTTCCGGATTCAGGCGGGCGCCGAATACCGTGATCAGGCGCGCCGCTGCCGGGCCATAGGCCAGTTCGCCTGCAGCCACCGACAGCCAGCGCTGCACCGCGGCCGCGCCAGCGGGGTCTTCCGGTAGCCAATCGGTACGGCCCAGTTTCTTCGCCAGGTAGACGAGGATGGCGTTGGAGTCGGCGACGACCACGCCAGCGTCCTCCAGTACCGGCACCTGGCCGAAGGGGTTGAGGGCGAGGAATTCCGGCGTGCGATTGGCGCCGGCCGGAATATCGATGTCGATCAGCTCGACTTCGATCCCCAGCAGCGAGGCGAAGAGCACGGCGCGATGGGCATGACCGGACAGCGGGGTGTGATAGAGCTTCATGATCCGACTCCTGGCAGGCAGCGGGCCGAGGGGGCCCGATAGGTGCTACCAGCTTGGGATCAGGGCGCTTTCGAGGGAATGGGCTTTCTGGTCAGTTCAGCATTCCGCAAAATGGAATGATCGGGCTAGCGACAAGCGAAGGCCAACACCCGACCCAACATGGCATCGCAGCCGTCCAGTTGCGCCTGGGTGACGAATTCGTCGGGCTTGTGCCCCTGGGCCATGCTGCCGGGGCCGCAGACCACGGTGGGAATGCCGGCCGCCGCGAACAGACCCCCTTCGGTGCCGAAGGCCACCGTGCCGAAGTCGCGGGAGCCGCAGAACTGCGCGATCCAGTCGGCCGCCTCGCTTTCGACGGCGGTATCCAGGCCGGGATAGCTCGACAGCTCGGTGAAGCGGATGGCGCTCTGGCCACTGATGGCGCGCATGGCCGGCAGCAGGGTCGCCTCGGCATGGGCCTGCAGCTGATGGATCACCTGGTAGGGGTCCTGGGCGGGCAGGGCGCGGATCTCGAAATCGAAGGTGCAGTCCTGGGGCACGATGTTCAGTGCCTGGCCGCCACCGATGAGGCCGGTCTGCACCGTGGAGAAGGGCGGATCGAAGCGGGGGTCCTGGCGTTCCGCTGTCCTGAGCGCCTCACCGAGCCGGCCGAGTTCCACGACCAGGCGCGCGGCGTATTCGATGGCGTTGACGCCCTGAGGCGCATAGGCCGAATGACAGGCCGCGCCATGCACCTGGCAGCGCATGGCTACCTTGCCCTTGTGGCCTAGCACGGGTTTCAGCTCCGTGGGCTCGCCGATCAGGCACAGCAGCGGCTTGACCGGACGCTGGGCCAACTGGTCGAGCAGGCTGCGCACGCCGAGACAGCCGACTTCCTCGTCGTAGGACAGCGCCAGGTGCAGCGGGCGGCGCAGGGCCGCACGGCTGGCCGCGGGCACCAGTGCCAGCAGGCAGGCCAGAAAGCCCTTCATGTCGGCGGTACCGCGACCGTAGA
>Ga0157359_1001075_pt1 | contig 10839 bp, 12 predicted proteins | sample AttcapACBM3_FD_111482 | JGI IMG/M metagenome (GOLD analysis project Ga0157359, IMG submission 111482) | Fungus gardens microbial communities from leaf cutter ant in Botucatu, State of São Paulo, Brazil - Atta capiguara ACBM3 | ecosystem: Host-associated > Fungi > Mycelium > Unclassified ...
TACAGTATAACTACTAGTCTTATATACAAGTCAGAACTATAAGAGATGCTCTAGGTTTCAGTGGTATAGTCCCTATTGCTTAGAGTAGAGATTTTAGTGGTAAGATACTAACAGGAGTAAAAGGACTTTACCATGGGAAACTAAGTTGGATAGGAGTATCTCTGTTATGGAAGACAAAGTAGCTAGATTGTTACATCACTGCTATAAGGACATATTGCAAGAAAGGTGGCTATTGTAGAAGATGAGCTTGTATAATAGAAGTTGAAAAAGCAGTATCACCATGGAGATATATTTTCTGGACAGGTGAACTTGGCATATAATAGTATTTTCCTCTTAGGACTGAGTTGTTACAACTCAAAGACCTTAGAGTGGATTAATGAATAGAACCTTGTATTGGGTTAACATAAGAGAACTCAATAGAGAACTCTGTACAGGATTGTCTATCTTATATACTAAAACTCCATGGTCCATGCTAACTACTTCTAGCCTACCCTAAATAGCCATGTGTTAAACATGTTGTATAATATCATTCTTCCAGAACCTTCCATGCTTTTCTATGTGACATGTGACTTAGTAACTGTGACTGTGACCTTGTCATGTGACTGATGATGTGTGACAGTGTGACATTGATGTCACATTAACCCTAACCCTAAGTTCCCAAAAATAAAAATAAAATAAAAGAAAATAACAAATGAGAAAAGAAAAAATAAAATAGTTCAAGTCCACCATCTTGAACTCTGACATGAGTCTTTGAAGTCCTATTGAGTTTATCTAAAGAATTCCATGATGGTACCTAGGTCAACAATATATAAATAGAAAAGAAAATTTTTTGCCTTTCTTCTATATTACTATATCTTCTCTCATTTCTTCCAATATTTCCTAATACAATGCCAATATGCTTAAAGAGTAGTAACAAGAGATGTAGAGAAGATACAAAGAGGAGCAACAGCTCCAGGTCTACTTAAAAGAGGTGGCTGAGACTTGCTGTGTTGAGTATGCTATCCAGAAGATAAGAAAGATAGTAGATGCCAAGACAAAGGAGGAAGCCAAAAAGTAGAGATGGAGTATCTGAAACAACTCCAGAATGAAGTTTTAACTGAGGATGCTACCCTTTTAGAGGGTACTGAAGGATTTCAAATCATGAGATCTAAATGCAAGAAAGTTACTTTAAAAGATGAGGAGAGGTGACAGCTCTCTAAAAAGACTAAAAGGAAGCAACCAGGAAAGTATTACAGGAATGCCATAGTCAAAATAAGAAGTGTTGACCCTTGTGAGAGATGTGTATATGCTGGGCAGGATTACCTGATGTACAATTTAAGGTGAGTATAGGAATTTCTTTTTGTTTTTTCTACTAATAGTATCTTCTTCATAGCTATTCTCTCATATACACCAGATATATTGCTCTCAAGCAGCAATGTGTTCTCCATATTAACTCAACTTCCCTGGCTTCCTTATCTATGGCAGGGTCCTAAGTGCTATTGAAAAGATACTCTGGAATTTCATAGAAGAGTACCAAGGAATTGGAAAGTCCTTTCAGGACTTGATGAAGAGTTAGGAGAAAAACATGACTCAATTGGCAAAGATTGGAGCTACAGTAGAGTGGAGATAGAGTTTGAAAAGAGATCTATGGGATAGTGATGAGGAGAGTCAGAAAAAAGATGGAGATAATGAGGAGAGGTTTGAGAATAAGCCTTGGGGAATCCAGAAAGAGGTTGAGAAAGAAACTCTGTTGTCTGTTTCTTATTAGTGTAACAGTTTTTTTGTTTTAATTTGAATTTTATTTTTTTTGTTGTACCTATATTGTGTGAGCAAGAAATTAAGAGACAGAAATGAAAATAAAAGTTCAAAAATTTAAAAATAAAACACATAAAGAGAGTGTATGAAAGCTGGGGTTAAATAAAAATAAGTGGATAGAATATACTAAGAAAATAATAATAATAATCCCCATTAGAAGTGCAAGAGTGAAAGGCAACCAGATGAACTTCATTTTCTTCATTAACAATGGAAAGAATTGCAGCGAGAGCATAGTCTGAAGCATCAGTTTCTACAATAAGTTAAGTATTAGAAATATAATGAGTAAGGATAGAAGCAGAGGTGAATGTCTTCTTGAGAGAGAGTTGAAAGCATTACAACAGAAGGAATTGAACTTTTATGGAATGTCCTTCTATGTGGGGCATGTCAATAGAATAACAATGTCCAAGTAGTTGAAGATGAACTAGTAATAGAAGTTAGTAAAATCTAAGAAAGATTGAATATCCTTGACTTTTTTGGACTTTGGTCAGTCTTGAATAATCTTTACTTTGTCATTGAACATAGTAAGGCCAGAAGAAGAAAGAATGTATCTCAGATACTCTACAGACAGAGTGAAATTCATATTTCTCTGCTTTGGTATAAAGACCAGTCTTATAGAGATACTTGAGTACTTCTTTAATATACCAATGATGTTTGAACATGTTGTTTGAGTAGATGAGTATATCATCCAGATAGATCATGACATAGACAGACATTCAATAAGTTGGAAAAGAGGTCATTCATAAATTGCTGGAAAGCTGTAGGAGTATTAGTAAGACTAAAAGGCATTACAGATTACTCAAATGATCCATAACATGTCCTAAAAGTGGTTTTCCATTCATTACTGTTGGCAATATGAACTAAGTAGTAAGCATGGCAAAGATTTATCCTCAAACTTTGCAAAGTGAGTCCAGTAGATTAGAGATAAGCAGAAGTGGATAGCAATTTTTTTGGAAATACAGTTAAGACTACAGAAGTTGATGCAAATGTGCAGTGAACCATCTTTCTTCTTGACAAATAAGACTGATACACCATATGAAGATAAAGTTGGTTGGATGAAACTTGTATTGAGGTTTTCTCAATGAATTTCTTAAGAGCCTTTTGTTTAGATGCTAAAAGAGAGTATATAGCCAACTGGAGGTTGAGCACCTTCTTTCAGATTGATTTAGAGGTCATAAAGATGAGTTGCATCATAAAGAACAAACCTTCAACCTTATGAAACATGCTAGGATTATGCTATAGACATAAGGAGACAATTCATAAATATAATAAGGAGCAAGGACTTCAGCTTTAGTTTTGCTGAAAATATCAGTAAGTTTGTGATACTTGGAAGGGACATTGGAAAGGTTAAGAGTCTCTGCAAGTTTTATGGAGTTAACATAAATGTCTAAAGAGTGAAGACAGAGTTCAAAGTTGCTAAAGCCCAGAAGTTTTGATACATGCAAGAATGCTGTAGTACCAATGATAGTAATGTTAGGTTGCTTGGAGATAGACACAGAGGTCTCAGATGCAGGTATGGAAACTGTCAAATCTGATGGTTGTAGAGAAATGTCAGAAGCTGATGGAGACACCAATAGTATGTTAGCCACAATGTAAGAGAAAGCAAGATTTTCCTGCAAAGATGAATAGAAGTTTATTGACCCATTTATCTAGTCAATCAGTGGATTGTGTCAAATGAGCCAGTTATATCCAAGAACCAAAGAGCAAGAAGAATTAAGTGAAGTGATATAGAAGTCCAGATTCATACAATCCCTGGTGGGAAAAATTATGAGTAGGTTAACAATTTTGGAAATGGTTTTGATGAACCATCAAACAAGTGGAGGGTAACTGGAGGTATTGTGGATATCTTCAAGTGGTGAGTATCTATAAATTTCAAGTCTACAAAGCAATGAGTAGACCTGGAGCTGACTAGAGCTCAGAATGGGATTTTATCAAGATGATCTTGACCAAGGATCAAAGGAGAAGTAAGAGAGATAAAGAGTGAATGTGGATCAGAAAGAGTTTAAGTCAGATGGAACTCATTGCTGTACAGAAAAGTTCAATGCAGCTCTCAGTCTGTATGGAATCCTGGGGATTGCTCTCTATTTTTCCAAGAGTTTCTCAGAAGCAGCTGCTGAAATACTATGGCCTTTGAGAATAACTATAGTCTGCTTCTTGGGACAAAAGTCTAACTTATGGTCTTTTACACTACAGTAGAGACATAGATTGTTTTCAAGATGCTTCTTGTGCTCATCACTGGTCAACTTACTATTACTGGCTAGCTTAGAAGAGAGATCTGTCTGTGGAGAATTGAACTGTTTTTTGGAAGTGGGGGACAATGGTTTGGATAGAGATGATATGGTAGATAAAGCCACCAGAGATGTATTTGCCTTATTCTGGGAGGCTATGGTATTACCAGCAGAGAAAGCTTTACCATGCTTTTGGGAGTGAGACTCAAGAGCCTCCTTTTTTGCCTATCTTACATAGTGGCATTTGTGGTTATGTTCCTAGTAGCAGTAATCAATGTTCATTACTAAGGGGTACATATTCTGGAATGAGGTAGGTTTTCCTTATTCCTAGGTGAAGATGGGTATATATTGCCATAATTTCTCTAGTACTGTGTTTAGTTTTAATTTTCCTGTTAATATCTCTACTCTATTCTTTATTCTCTAACACTAATTACACTCCTCTATATATCACTTTACCTTCTTAGTAACTCCTGGCCACTAATAATTCCTAGTGACTAATTCTACTGTCTTCTACTGTCTTCTATGTTCTACTATTGGCATATCATGATGTAGCCAAATAATCTCCAACCTCAAATTCTTATCCTTTGGAACATATATCTTTCTCTCCTTTAATACTAACTCATTCTTGATCTGCCATTCATTGTTCTTCAATACTTTTACCCCTATCTTCTTTATTTCTTCTACTTTTACTACTTTGTTATTTTTTGCTTCTAATTTTTTAATTTTTTCAATAACTTCTTTTTCAACTCTCTCAATTAATAACTGCTCTTTTCCTATTGCTCTAATCTCCAACCACTTCTTTTTCAGCATTACTTGATTTTGATTATCTCTTTCTACTCCTTCTACTTTATTTGCTATCCTATTCAAACTATTTGTTTGTCCCATACTCTTGCCAGCTATATGCTTCAAAGTAAAATCAAATCTTGACAAGTACAAAGCCTATCTAGCCTGTCTTCAATTTAACTTCTGAGCCTTTATGAAATACTCCAAGTTTTTATGATCCATCCAAATTTCAAACTAACTTTTGACTCCTTCTAAGAAATACCTCCATACTTCTAGATATCTAACATCTCTTTATCATGAATCTCATAATTTCTTTCAGCTTCATTCAATGACTTGAAAATATAAGCTACTGGCCTCCACTTCTCATTCTCACACTTCATTGACAACACTCCTCTCATAGCAAAATCTAATGTATTTGCCTCTACTCTCATCTCCTTATCCAAGTTTGATATCACCAAGATTGGCTCCATTGTAAATCTCTCCTTTGTCATATATCAAGTCTACCCATTCTAAAGATATATCTCTATGGTGATGCTACCCCCTTAATATCTATGAAACAAGTCTGTCTTCCATAATAGTTATCCTTTTCACAACATATTCCTGCAATGGTGATGCAACAATCCAGATATCCAGTCTTTCATAATGGAGATACTCCTATTAAACTCAGTCTTCTATGGCAGGTTTCTGCTATCTTACTCCTGTCAGTGTTTCACCACTGAAACCTCCACTTGGGGTGATGGGAGCTATACACTGAAACTCTGAGCATCTCCTATATCTCTTACTCATATATAAGACTAGTAGTTACATTGTAATTCACTAGTCTAGTAATTGACAAAGATAAATTCTTATTGAACTCAATCTCTAGTATTCAATGGTGACATACCAAATCAGCACTCACTTCCATCTCAGACTTCATCCATTTATCTGAAGTTGCAACCATGTGGCAAACAGATAGTGCAGCATATAAGCTGAAGCCAAGGTCATTCTATAAGTTCATGTCACTGAGTACAGAGTTTACACACTCTGTACACTTCTGAGTCAACCCTGTAGACTTTTGCCTCCTGGTGTGAACTGCACCTGACATCCTTCAACTCTTCAAATGCTCTCTACTATCTCTTTTCTCAGTTTTATTTTACATCTTTCCTTGTTATCTCATGAAGGGATTTTGCTATCCTTGTAAAATCTTTGACAAACCATTTATAGTAGTTTGCCAACTTCAAAAACTTCCATACATTCTTCACACTTCTTAGTACTAGCCAATCTACTATCTTCTGAGCTTTCTTCTTTTCCATCTTCACTCTATCTAGTCCTATCACAACTCCTAAAAACCCAATCTTTCTAACCTTCTATACACATTTTTCTGGTTTTACAAATAAGTCATTTTCTGCTATCCTTTTTAGTAAATTTTCCACAATATTGTCATGTCCTTTCTCTATTTCTGTTCCCACCATCACATCATCAATAAATGCTGCTACATCTCTTGCCTCTATCATATCTCTCAGCAAGTCATTCATTATCACCTGAAAAGTTGCCAGTGAGTTTGTTAGTCCAAGAAATATTACTGTCAGCTCAAAGGTACTCTGGCATTGAGAATGCTATCTTCCATTTATCTTCTTCCTTAATCCTCACATTATTATATCTCCACCTAAGATCTATCTTTGTAAACACCTTCTTTCCAATATTATTTATCAAATCTGAAATCAGTGGCAATGGATAATTATTTTTGATTGTCCAACTGTTCAAATATTGATAGTCTTACACTATTCTATTTTTCCCATCTTTCTTCAGCACAAAGAACACTAGTAACATCTATGATGACTTTGATAGTTAAATATACCTCTTCCTCAACTGATTCTTCACAAACTCCTGAACCTCCTCTCTCTATTATTGACAATGGATATATCTTCTCTTTTTTTTGGAACAAAACATTTTCTGAGATCTATGGCATAATTCCATGTCTTTCTCATTGGCATCCTCTCTAACTTCTTCCTTTTAAACATCTTCAAATACTTATAGAATCTTTTTGGAACCATTTCTTCTACCATTCTAATTTTTATCAAATCTTTCTCTTTCTTCTGCTTTTCTTCTATCATTCTTGCTATCTCTATTTCTTCCTTGATTGTTGGTTTTCTAAAATCTTTCTTCTTCTTTCTTTGCATCATTTCTTTCTTCTATTTTTTTCCTTCTGTTTCTGCTATCCTAGCTTTGTCTGCTTTACCTTTTACTACTTCCCACACTTATCTGGACATCTTATCATCTTTATCTCCACAGTCCAATCAATTTCAGGGTTGTAGCATACCAGCTACAACATCTCCAATATCACACTTCACTTCTAACCATCTATCATATCTATCTCCATTTTCTCTTTATGCTCTCTATAAAATAATTCTACCTCCACCATGTACTCAATTGGTCCTTCATAGTTAAAGGTACTGTTCACATTCCTTATATAAATTGGCTTATCTAACTTCTTCTTCTTAAACATATTCTTCTTTGCAAACTCTAAGCTTATTACTAATCATGTTGCTCCACTATCTAACAATGCCTCTACCATAATTCCTTCTTCATCATTCTCCTACTTCAACTCTATCTTAACTGTTACCTCTCTTAACAATTTCCCTCCTTCTACCTTTCTTACTTCCACTGGTTTTTTCTTCTTTTCTTCTTTTGATTTTTCTTCTCTCAACACTGTTTTCCTATCTTTCCTTATCTACCTGCTACTACCTTCTCCTATGTTCATTACTTTGCTCTTTAATACTTTGAATTTATTTAAGAACTTTTGTGTTGGTCTTTTCTCCTACCTACTCTCCATATTTCTACAATAATGGGCAATATGTCCAAAACTTCTGCAAACAAAACACTTTCTCTCCATCATCACTCTTTTCCTGTTTGCCTCTCTTCTTCTTTCCCATGCTTCTTGCTGTCTCCACTTCTTTTCTTCTCTTCTTTTCTCTCTTATTCTTATTTCCTTTACTTATTTCCACTTGTCATCTATTCTCTTTCTTTGTTCTTCTACCTCCCATCTTTCATCATATTTTCTTCTCAGCCATTTCTGATCTTGTTCTTTTTTATTTATTTTTTGTATCATCTATGTCTGTAATTCAATTAATTTTTTCTGATTTTCTGTCACTTGTCTCAACAATTCCATTACTCTTTCTTCTCTAATCAAAATTTCCACATTCTCTCTTTCAAATAATTCTATATGTAATATAATTGTTGCCATAGTGTCTGACAACTTAAAAATAATATCTCCCAAAAGTGTTCTTCTATAAGTGCTAGCCAGTATTCTTCTTACCCAATCTCATACTGTCTACTGACTACCTATCTACTGCCCTACTAACTACTGTGTCAGATGTGGTTCATACCAGGAGTGAAAGTCCATGAGATAGACTTGGAGATATGTAGTCTTGTGGAATGACCTTGGCTTCAGCTTATGTGCTGTGCCATTTGTTTGCTGTGTGGTCACAACTTCAGAAAAAAGGAAGAAGTCTGAGATGGAAGTGGATGCTGATTGGTGTGTCACTGTTGAATACTGAGGATCAAGTTTAATAAGAAGTTATCTTCATCAATTATCAGACTAGTGAATTACAGTATAACTACTAGTCTTATATACAAGTACATATTATAGGAGATGCTTAGGGTTTCAGTAGTATAGCCCCTATTACCCTGAGTGGAGGTTTCAGTGTTGAGATACTGATAGGAGTATGACTCTGCCATGGAAGACTGAGTTGGATAGGAGTATCTCCATCATAGAAGGTGGAATCTCTGGATTGTTGTATTAACACTGTTTGGGCATATTACAAGGAAGATGGGCTTTTTGGATTAGATGTTGACAAGAGGTATCCCCATAGGGATGTGTTTTCCAGATGGGTGGACTTGGCATATGACATACTGCCCTAATAGATACTAGCTATTATTTCTAAGAAGGAAATCTCTAATCTAGACATTTCCTTACTGGACAATACCATTTCTCTATATGAAAAGATTATAATGGACCTTTAGCACAAGGCTACTACTCAAAAACAAACAAGTATGCTACTAAACATTGCCCATTTAAATAATGAGTATATTTAGATGCTGGTCTGGGCCTGGTCAACACCATTCATAATAATCTTCCAGTGGTTGCTATTTACCTCTTAAGTCTAGAGTCCAGCTATATAAAGTTTGTGGAAATTGACTACATTGGTCACATACTGAGAATGGATATAGAGTAAGTGAGAAGACTGCAAGATATAGTGTTCTTAAGAGTTGTCAAGTTCTACTGTTGTGAAAACCACTAACTAAAACAGCCAATAGTGCACTAATATTATGGTATGTCTGGACTTGAACATTTTTCTTTTATTTTTATCTATTTTCATCTATTTTTCTTGATTTAATATTTCTTTTCTTTTCTTTTTGTTTTTCTTAGATGATGAAGAGGCCTGTGACTGTGGTCACATAATGCATTACATGACATGATGTCATAAGGCCTAGAATCTAGGAGAAGGAGCTGGAAGAATAATATCAAGGTGCATATTTATTATTAGCACAGGCTATGTGTACTTATATAAATAGTGTAGAAATGTATTGGGAACTTCTTGTCAAGTTTTCTTGTGATCTCTATGAGATTTTTAGACTAGTATTTCTAACTTTGCATTTACTAGCTGTGGGTTCATCATAACTAGTAAGTGATCTTAAGTAGATCACTTTTCAGTTTCATAGTTGTAGTACTTGGTTTTGTAGTACTTGGTTTTGTCTCAGAGTTAGAGAGGCCAGTAGATTTTATAAGTATAGAGAGATCTTTCATAGTTTCTTCAAGGTAGCCTATAGCTTTTTGAACTTCAGCTGCTATAATAGCTATGTTTTTGAACACTATCTAATTAGTGCCATTAAATTTGTTATTCTCTGCAAATATAGATGGTTCAATATTATTGTTTTTTGAGCCAGAGTCTATAACCTATTGGAATATGTTTTAGTTACTTGAATTAAACTATGTTGATTTAACTTGAGTGAGCACTAATGTGTGTAAATAGCTGAGGTCCTTTTATTAAATGATGGAATCATAGGAGTAAGAGTATAAACTATGCAGTTGATAGCTCTAGTATTGGTAAACCTGTATAGTTATGGACCAAGCATTATCTAGCAGTCTATCAAAATGTTAACTAGATGTGATTCTACTTTAGGAAGGTTAAAATAAAGAATAGGAATAGGATAAATTGTCTTTGCAATATTACATCTCAACCAATAAGACAGTTTCTCCTCCCAGAAACCAAGCTCCTGCCTTCCTCAGCAGAAACCTGGTTATTCCAGCTCATAATATATGCTTTCTCTTCAAGAATGAGAGTAGGAAAAGCACCAGGAAGCTTCAGAGATGGCACTTTTTAGAAGAGTTTGTCTGTAATTGCTCTTGGGACAGTAAGCATTCTAAGTATTGTAAAACATTCCACTTATTAATGCTCATGCTGTGATCAATGGCATGACTAAGAGATGATGCATAGTGCTTACAATGAGTATGATATGTGTCATCTATTTATATATATACACATATCCTGTAGGTATATAAATCAGTAGATACACTGTTGCTACTCAGTTCAAGTTACATTACTTGTCTTTATATCACTCACACTCTAAGCTCTCCACTCAGAATCTTACTATTGGTAAGTAGTCATCAGTTGTCCTGCTATGCATTCTGTTCCTCCAACACTAGGATCTGAACTCATGCTCTCTTCCTCACTTTCTTCTGATGAAGATGAAGATAAGGTCTTAGAAGGTAGAAGAAGCAGAAATACTTGAAGAGTGCCTAACAAAGTGACAAGTCCATCTAATCATGCAACATCAAATAATGTTATTGATATTAATAGATAAAAACAGAATTGTAATTCCAAAAATCGCTTTTTAAGATTGTATCATGAATAGAAAGAATCTACTATCACTGGACCTTTGTGATCATGATAGTTTACATCATCGCAATCATCAATTAATTATAGTAACTTCATCAAAGACCTGAGCCACATATTATCTTGAATTTGAGAACTATAAACTTCAAGTTGTCGAGTCA
>Ga0157359_1001076_pt1 | contig 10839 bp, 7 predicted proteins | sample AttcapACBM3_FD_111482 | JGI IMG/M metagenome (GOLD analysis project Ga0157359, IMG submission 111482) | Fungus gardens microbial communities from leaf cutter ant in Botucatu, State of São Paulo, Brazil - Atta capiguara ACBM3 | ecosystem: Host-associated > Fungi > Mycelium > Unclassified ...
ACTCTCTCTTTTATAGGTTTTGTCTCAAAATCCTTATCCTATAGTCTTAAATTGCTTCTTAAGTATATAGTAATCCTGTTTCAGCTATTTATTGGTCATTTTTATTTCTATACTCCTTCCAATGTACGAAAAAATTGTGTTTCTCTATCTTGTTTTCAGTATCCTTCTACTTTGTATTCTTCTTCATTATTGATAATATTAGGTGGTAGTGCCAAATCCATGTGTTGTACCTTGAATTAAGGCTCTTTGCATTGTGTCAGCAGGTTTTCATTAAACACATTGTGTATTATCCATCCTTCTTGTTATGGCAACTACTAGTCACAAGACTAATAGTGTCACTAAGATAAACTCAATAAAAATATCATGAGAATCACAAGAGAACTTGACAAGGAGTCTCCAATGCATTTCTATACTATTTATACAAGTACATATGGTCTGTGCTAACAATAAATAACCCTACCCTAATGTCTGTGCATTGTCCATGAGTATACAATATGTACACTATGAGATAAACATACTATTAACATACATTTTGACATCATTCTTCTAGATTTTAGGCTTATGATATCATGTCATATCATGTGTTATGTAACCATGGTCATGGGCCTCTTTATTGTCTAAGAAAACAAAAACAAAACAAAAGAAATATTAAATCAAGAAAAATAAATAAAAAGAAAAGGAAAATGTTCAAGTCTAGGTGCACTATAACACTTTTGATAATTCTAGTTAAAATATTTCTTGTCCAATTTTATTCATGATTTTGAAGAATCCATAGTATTTTTAGCCTAACTTCTTTGAGGGTCATTTTGATATTTTTTTCTTTCAGTCATATGTTGTCTCTTTGCTTCAGCTACTGAGGGTTTTGTCTTTTATTGTCAAACTGCTTCTTCATTACTTCTTTTGTCTTTTTCATAAATGATTTTGCTATTTCCCAACTTCTCTGTAGCTTCTTAAGGAAAGTCTCTAATTTCAGTAACTCTGTTTTTATTGTTAGATTTCCTTTTCATGGATGTCTTGTATAAGTCTTCTATGAATTGTGAGGCAAACTGGGGACTTTTATCACTAAGAATCTTCTTTGGAGCTCTGCATATTTTCTATATGTCATTCCTATAAATCCTGGCTATTTCTTCCAATAACACTACTGTTGTTGTTATCTTGAGTCTAATTATTTTTGTAAATTGATCCACTATAACTACTATTGCATCTTTGTCATTTGATTTTAGAAGTAGTCCTATAATATCAATACTGATTTCTTACTATAGTCCTTGAGGTGTTTCTAATGGATGAAGTTCTCCTGCCTTCTTTATGTACTGAACTTTGTTTTGTTGACATTTCTGACATCCTTGAATGTATTTCTTAATATTATTTCATATTCCTGGCTACCAATAGTTCCTTTTAATTATATCAAACATTCTCTGTTGTCCTGGATATTTTATATATACTGGTTCATGATTTTCCTGTAGAATTTGTTCTTGAATATTCCAGTTGTTGGGTATATAGATCTTTCTATTCATATACTACTCCATTATATTTCCATACTTTGTCATTCTATTTCTCTAGTTCCTTTTGTACTTCTTGTTCCCTAGTGTTGTTCTTTTATATTTTTTCCAGTAGTATGGTTTTTTCTACTATTTGGTTTCTTCTGAACATCACTATTTCTGCTTTCAGGACTAGCCTTTTTTTCCATAATTCATCTTTGAGCATCTTAATATTTTTGTTGTTTTCTTTAGTGTCCACTTAATCTTTTCTCAACAAGATATATACTCTTGTGTTTGTCTTTCCTGGAATATGCTGTAAAATGAAATCATAGTCTTATAACTTGAGATACTATCTTTCTTGCCAACCATTAAGTTTGTATGGTTTCCTGAAATATTTGAGATTTTTGTGATCAGTCCAGACTTTGGACTTTGCTATATTATTCAATAGATATTTCCTCTATTTTGTCAGGGCTTTTACTATGGCCAGTAGTTTCTTGTTGTATATTTCTTTTGGTTACTTGCATTATCCTTGATAAATCAGTTTCCATTTTCCTTCTTGTTTCTGGAATAAGTCTTATAACATGTTCTGATGTATCAGTTTCTGCTCAGAATTTTTCTTCTTTTCTAAGTAAAGTAAGTATTGGTTGATTAGTAATATTGTCTTTCAGTTCTTCAAATACCTTTTAATGTTTCTTTTCCCATTTTCATTTTTTTTGTTCTTGAGTTTATTAAGAGGTTTCACTGTATGACTAAAGTTTTTAATAAAATGTCTGTAAAAATTTGGAAACCCTAAGAAGCTTTCTACTTCTCTTATCTTGGTAAGTGTTTTTTTATTTCTTGACTGTCTTAAATTTTTCATCTTCTAGTTATACTTCTTCTTCTTTAACTATTACTTCTAGAATAGACATTTATTTGGCATCAAAATTGTATTTTGACTGTTTGAAATAGAGATTACTCTACTACCTTCAAGGATTGTATTATCCTTTCTTCTAATTCCTTTTTGGTCTTAGCTAGTATTATGAAGCTATCTATGTAATTTGTGAGTACTCTTTCATACAACAGCTCCCAAAATATGCTGTTCATCATTCTTTGGAATGTTTCTGATGAGTTGTATAACTCAAAATACATAAACTTCAGTTCAAATAGTCCTTTGTTAGAAATACTACTTTTCATTCATTACTTTCTTTGATCTATATATTATTGTATTCCCAGATAAGATCCAATTTATTGAAGTATTTTGCATTCTTGAGCTTGTTAATTACTTCTTCAATTAGTAGTAATAGTGTTTTGTCCTTTATTGTATGCTGGTTCAACTTCCTGTAATCTTGTACTAATCATAGAGATCCATTCTTCTTTGGGATATAAAAGTATAGTACTATATGTCTTAAACTTAACTTCACAATTAATTTTGCTTTGAGTTGTTTGTCTAACTATTAGTTTAAAGCTTCTTCTTTCTTGACTGTTATTGCATAAGCTTTAGCATTTATCTTTTTTAGTATATCTTCCAATAGATTGATTGTCTATTTGTAGACTTAGATACATAATTAGTAGGTTGGTTACAAGTAACCTTTATCTAGATTTCTCCTTGATTTCTATTAACTCTAATAGTATTTTCTCCCTGTTTATGAGAAAGGTTTCTGTCATCTAAGGCAAAATTGTAGACTACTTGTTATAAATAGTCTATTACAAATTACCTATTATCTCTTAACAGTTTCTCTTTCCTTATCTAAACATAGTTAAGATAGTGTGACAAGAAGTCATATGTAATAGTCATAAGACATAACATAATATAAGAGCACAAGAGTCATGGTTATATATAACCAATAGAATATCACCTAGAAGAACTTAATTATACTTGAGAATGAGTTAGAGTCAGGATGTATAAACCAATACTAAGTAGTATATAAGATAAACTATGTTGTAATAAAAACTCTATTGAGTTTTCTTGTGTTTAACCATAATACAAGGTTTTCTCTTTTATTCTAACTCTTAGACTTAAGTTATAACATTGTAATCCTGAAGATTACTACTTAACATTTAGCTTCAGCCTTCTAGTATAAGTTCATTACCAGACAATATTTTCTCTCTATTCTTGTCCAGTAATATTTATTGATTATATATTACATAATTACCTGAACAATTATAGTTTCTCCTGTAATGCTTTCTTACTCTTATATTAAGCATTACAGCCTTGAGTACTCAGTGTTTAGTGTTTGAGTCAAGTGAAGTCCATTCAGACTTACAAATATCTTATTTAAGTAATTATATACTATTATAGCCTATCTATATACTTTGTGTCATAAATTCTTTTGAAAAAGAAGAAAAATGTCACATATTATACTAATAAGATAGTAATGTTTCAGTAGTATATAGACTACCTTATATTAGTATATTATGAACTCTATTAAGTATTACTACAATATACTACTTAGTCTATAATAGACTTTATAATTCAGCTTGTTGGTTCATAAATCTACTTAGATATTTGATTTCTTTGAAATGTATTAGAGTTTGTTTTATAGTTATATTTTATATTTACTATATCTTGTATTTTCCTCATGTAGTATAGTCAGCACCTTATGTAGCAGTGGAGGCCTTCTCATTTTTCTCTTGCTAACTTTATATTATTTTCTCAAGAATATCTTTTTCTTATGATTATTAGATATATATAGTTATAGATATAGTCTTGTATTCTTATGCTTTACCAATTTATCATACTCTTCTTCTTTACTCAAGTCTTTGCCTAAGCTGCAATCTAAGCCAAGCTTAAATTGTAACAATCTTAGTTTACTTTTCTAAAGCTCTAACCTTGTATAAGAGAAATATTCTATGTATATAGATATTTATTACTAATATAATCAATAATAGCTATCTCAAATCTTATCACATTGATAAAAATAAAAATATTCTAAGAATCTTAGCCAAACCTTGTTTGAACAATTTTGTTTATAATTTGTAGATGTTATATTCCATTTTCCAACCACATTTATTCCAATCTATGGATAGCCCCTTCTTCCTCATCTGTACTTTCAACTTTTTCTAATACAGATCAGTTACTTCTATTTCACCTCAAATATCCTCACTAGACCTTTGCTAACTTCATAGAACTTTATCTAAAAATTACTAAAAATCAAGATAACTTGCTTAATAGCCTACATTCCAGATAACTACCCTAGGTAGCATATCTAGTATATAAACTGGTAGTTTACATTATATTAGTTATCCTGAAAATTGACTAAAACTAACACTTATTTTTAGTGTTGGTGATAACACATCTTGCTATCCTCTAGTGGTTTTTTATCTATCAAGTTTCTCAAGTTTCATTCCAAAATATACAACCAGTGTAGCTGGTAGAGATACAGTATACAAGCTAAAGCCAAAAGTTGTTCTGACCCATTTTCTATATTCTCAGATAACAAGATGTGAACTGCATCTAACAGTAGGTCTTTATCTACTTTCTCAATATTGTTGAAAAGAAGACTATAACAATATGAATAAATAACTTACTGGTTACTCACCAAATATATTACTTTAGTGTTCTGTTGTAGAGAGCTTAAGACTAGTCAACTGAGTGAGAAGAACAATGTTGTAACAACCAATACCAGTGACAGAAAAGATATACAAACTTACACAAGACTGGTATATCTCTATCACTCTTATATTAGAGTTTATAAGAGAAACTTAGCAAATTCTCTTCTACTACAACATACACTCTTTATACCAATATATCATGGTCCATGCTCTGCACTAGTTACCCTATCCTAAAGCTACATGTGTCATCCATGAGTCTACTATGCTCTAACCATAAGGTAGACATACTATAGCCATGCCTCCTACCATTATTGTACTAGAACCTTCTACTACCTTCAAGACATATGACATCATATCATGTCATAGTCATGTGATCCTCCATTACTAAATAAAAGAAAGCTAAACTAAAAGAAAATCATAACAAAAGAGATAAACTCTGTAAAATCAAAATAAAACTGTATTAAAAGAAATGAAGCCCAGAGGTGTATTATAACACAAAAATGCCTTCTAAATACTGAGTATCATACTCATATCCAGATACTATTATATGACTAATAATGCTATTCTAATATACTGTTCAATAAGGGAAGATCATATGTACATCAACTGACTTGTATATAGTCATTAATGATAATGTTAGCAGGCAGCTATTAACAGCTACAAAAGTTACCTTGTTTAATACCTATCACCTTGTAGCTGATATTTTGAGCAAAGGTGAGTTATAAATGATTACTTAATGCTCAGTAATTGACATTTCAGGAATTCCTGTTGAAAATGGACCATCTGGCATTGGTCAATCAGTTATAGGAGCTAAAGCATTAGATTTGCCTGTCTATATTCGGAAGAGTCTTCATGTTTCAGTATGTTTCTATCCTATATTTATGCATTTTCTGCTACCTCAGTTGTCTCCTATTTACTGGAGATACTGAGATAGCTTGTTCATAAATTCCAAACCAATACATTCGGTGAGTAACCAGCCAGTTGTCTATATTGTGATGGTCACTGTAGTCTCCCTTCCAACCCCTCAGCTACTCTTGTGATAACAACGGTGAGAGACAAGAAAGACAGGACTGCCTACATTAATGGAATGGGAAGCATAGAAGACTATGATGGCAGAAGTAAACGGGCGGGAAATACACTTCACGATCGGCAACGAAGAACAGCTTCCGCGATGAAGACTAAGCTGAAGTTTGAGTGGTGTGGACCTCTCAGAGACCCACTTTGTACTGCCTAGGATATGTCTTCGACATGTCGAACCAGCTAACCTTGGAGTTTAGGCAGAGCCTAGTACTAAGACATGGAAATGATGCTTGTAGAATGGGGCGAAAAATTCCCTGTACGTGTTCATATCCTGAACACTATATTCATGGTGAGTAAAATACAACATGGACGCCATTGAACCCACGATGTGTTATAGTTCTGCATGCTGAAATGCCTAAATATATTTCCCAAAATGAGATACCTAGATACAATGTCATCAAATGCAGGAATCATGTGGTAATGATGAACATACAACTCGGCCCAAGCGAGGCTAGGTGGATTCTCAATTCAAAAGCAGAAGTAAAAACGAAACTATGTACATACTTGATTCCAAGGCACATTCGCGGTCCACGAGAGAAGGTAACCAGATACCTGTCAAGTTCTTTATTATCGAGCCACCTCTCAGGAAGGAACTGATGTGGATCGGGAAATATTGTGGGATCATTGTGCATGAAGATATGGCTCATTCCAACAATGGTCTATAACGGTTCAGTAAAATGACAAGGCTTGAACCAGAAAACACACCCCTTTAGGGACAGCGTAGTTTCCTATCTTCCCATCACGTTCTACGACTCTCGGAAGGGGTGAAATAATTGCAGTAGATATACGCATGCTCTCTTTGATAACTGCAGTCTGTAAGGATTGAAAACACTGAGTACTCTATATAGATCAAATGAACGTACAAGATAGGGTAGTTTCTCGAGTGTCCGTAAACCCACTTCGGAGTTTTTGTTGGGCCACGCATTATGAAGTTCGTCAATGAGTCTTTCCAATGCGCGCGGGGTTGCGAGTGTATAGAAGACCGCTGATGTACACGTGTGTCCTACCGTGTCGGAGCCAGCGGCCAGCAAAGTCATTGCCTCGTCGACAAGTCCACTGGTTGAAATCTGATCACAGGGATTGTTCGTCGGAGCGAGTAAGTGGTGGTATATTGTCTCGTGTGAGGTATTTTCCAGTCGTGCCTTATCTGCCTGGAAGGTTTCCACCTGCTTGGTTAGAGTTTGACGGATGTACATTAATGATTGAAAGCCTTGATTCCAACCCAGAAGCCTTCTACCGGGGAGATTAGTAATCCAGTTGAAGTGTTTTAGCACCCATATCGCGGGCATCATGGCCATTATGCCGACCATAATCGGGTCAGAAAATGTTGGGTGATCAAGAAGATTGAAGCATTCAGAAAATGAATAGGAGGTAATGATGTCGTGTGTTGCACTCCGAAAGGCCAGGTGCATATCGACCGGTGTGCTACTTGGAATAGATTTCAGACGCTCAACGAGTTTGTTGACCTATACGGAAGCTTAGTATCCAATAATCCAAGAGAATCCTGAAATTACCTTGTGCTGAATGGATGTTTCTAGCTCCAATATGGCACGTCGAGAGAAGAAGGGACTCAGTATTTCCCGACGTCTACGTGCTTTCTCAGGATCCACGAAAGTAACTACCGAGCTCTTCAAAGTGAAGGCATCATATAAACGAGGGTCCTTTGTCACACCGGAGGTATGTGAATATATATCAAAGTACGCGGTTCGTTCCGTGAAATGAAGCTGTTTGACCACAAAAACATTCAGCCCAGTTGATTGAGTTATCCCTTATTGACCTACTCTATTGGGGCCGATCCGCACGACAGGTCCTGTGGGGTAGTATGTAGGCAGACATGTTACAATTAGAGGTGCTTGATACCGACCGTATACTTTGTGCAGCGTTTCGATGCATTTCAGCATTCCGCCATATTTCACCAAGTCGTAATATACTTCATATAAGCCAGTGGTCGCAGCCAGCCATGGTCCTGGAAACGCTCGTAGTGGATGAAGAAACAACCGATAAAAGGCCACTGATAGCACCAAGCTGAGTGCAACTACGCAAGCTTCAAGCAGGATCCCGGATTGCTTGATGACAATGTTACTCCCAAACATAGCTCGAATGAAGTGGAAATGAAATGATAACCTCTTCCAGACCACTGAAGCAACGGTTACGGGAAGAGATAGAAGGTCCAAGAGATAGAAGGTCCGGTGTGGGAAATGCAAGGATGATACCGCCTCTCACGCTGATAATGGCTGCATACCTAATTCAAGAGCTATGTGAGCGAATTTTCGCGTATCGTAGAGGCGTCGATATTCTTGTCGATGTTCTTGTGATCTACCAGTCAGTTCGGGATTTCGAATGAACCGAAATTTTAGCTTGAGAATTTGGTGCTCTCGCACGACCCGGGCGAAGAACCCACCCCACTACTGATCGAAAACATGGTTCATCCCCTGTGGATGACTCCTAATGTTGATCCTATAACTTGGAGACGTTGGGGTGGATATCCTATGAAATCACGCCAGGCGGCAATTATTAGCTGTTGGCACTTGACTCACCCACTATGTCACAGACCCACTATGTCACAGACCCACTATGTCACAGACCTTTTGGTTGTGCCTTACTCCTGTTGTCATGATTACATTTCCTGTTTTGTAATTGACTATTATCCATTTAGATAATATCACAATTTCCTGTTATTCATTTTCTTATAGATTTGTTTTTTTGTTTCCTGATACTGGATTTGTTGGTCATTGTATATATAATGATAAAATTGGAGCACAGGTAACAGATAACAGAGCCTACATAATGCACCTATTATCACACATCCTACCATTTCTTCAAAACAACTTTCTAGAACCATACTCAAGAATGACTTTACCACTCAACATGGGTATGGACATTGATGACTTCAGTGGCAGGAATGTTGACAACTATGACAATGTGAGAGGTCATACCATGACTTCTAACAAAATGTCTTCCAGGACTATTTCAATGTCCTCAAGTGAGGCATCAGTGGATTATGCCACCAGAATGGAGTGGCTTAACAATGTCCCTGATGATGAGGAAACCAGAGAGCCCATTAATAGTTCACAACTGTCTTATACAGAACTGAAGGAAATACAGGTTAGTGGGGCAACTGACCAAGTGAATAGGGCGAGGATGCAATGAGGTGTTGAAAATGCGCCTGCCCTTATATCTACATGAGTTCAATGTGTTGATGACCTCATCATCAACATTCAACTTCCATACAATCCTAATATGTCTATGGAACCTGAGTTATGGGATGGGAGCTTCCACCCCATTTCACTTCACAGCTCCATTGAACATCTGGCCTCTGATTCTAAAAATATCAGAGACTTGCTCAACCATGTTGCTAAATATATTAGTAACAAACAAATCAATCCTAAAAAATTCAATAATGTTAAGGATCTCAAAGGTGTCAGTGAGGCTATTTGGAACCTCATTTCCTCTGTCTATCAATCAAGTTGGGACTTGCTCTATGCTGATAATAATTCTGCCACTTTAAGACAGAAAGTTGCATCAAAGTTCACTCCCAAAGTGAAACCTGTCATCAACAGCAACAATGCCAACAAGTATAAATTAGTCCCAGTAAGTATTGAAAAACTCTCTCCCCCTATCACTGCAAAATTGCCTAAGGAGGTTAACTAGATCTCCAAATTCTTTAAAAATTTAAAACAAGTACCTGTCAACAAAACTAGTGTCAAATCATATGTACAGGCTTTTAAGCCTTTTAACTACACAGAAGAAGTCATCAGAATAAAGGATGCTTTCCTATCTCTCAGTGCTAGCAAAATTGACTAAGTCCAAAAGATCATCAAAGGCAGACCTAAACCCAAATACTATATCCAGATGACCACCAAAGGCCCATCCAGAAAACAGATTATTGTCCTAATAAATAGGAATAATATTATGAAATTTATGAAGAAAAGTAGCCACCATATATCAAGTATTAACAGAGCTTTAAGGAACATCAAATCTGATGTTTTGGTTGATTTCATCTGCTCAGATCCCTTGAGCATTATGGTTGTCACATATAAAGTCACATCTTCATCTAACTTGTAAGTCATCAAAAACTATATCAAGAATGTGAACTGCATAGACATTATAGAAGTCAATACCCCTCGCCTACTGTAATCTAAGTTCTATTTGAAGATTATAGGCATTCCCTACTTTCAGTATGACTTATCAGACCATCTCATATCAAAAGATATTGAAGATATTATTAAATAAAATCAAATCTTTGACAATGTTATGCTCACATCCAAACCATGTGTCATCAAAGTATCCCTAAAGTCAGATATGGCCATTGTATGGCTTGATATCTGGAACATTCAGAGTGGGAGCAAAGCTAAGGAACTTATTAACCATTGCTTTAATATAGGAAATCACATAGCCACTATAAGGAGCACAAACATAAACCTAGGTATACTCCAATGCAAGAACTGTTGGAGGTGGGGTCATGCTACCTTCTCATACAGGATTGTTAAGTGCAATAGACCACACAAATTAGAACATCATCGTTATTTTGTGTGGTGCTGTAAAGCAAACAATAAGGTCAATCCACTTTGCCTTGAAACTAAGAAGAGAAAACTGTGCTCTTATTTGTTCAAATGTTCAAATTGTAAAGGTGACCATCAAGCCAACTCTAACCAGTGCTATCAAAAGATGAAAGCAGTAGACTTAATTTATTTTTCTGTTCTTTTTTATTTTTATTTTCCTTTTGATTTATTTTCCATTTTTATATTTA
>Ga0157359_1001077_pt1 | contig 10839 bp, 8 predicted proteins | sample AttcapACBM3_FD_111482 | JGI IMG/M metagenome (GOLD analysis project Ga0157359, IMG submission 111482) | Fungus gardens microbial communities from leaf cutter ant in Botucatu, State of São Paulo, Brazil - Atta capiguara ACBM3 | ecosystem: Host-associated > Fungi > Mycelium > Unclassified ...
AGGTGAGTATGATGGCGACCGATTCAGCGTCACCGAATCGCTGCACTCGTAGCTCAGCTGGATAGAGTACTGCCCTCCGAAGGCAGGGGTCGTGGGTTCGAATCCCGCCGAGTGCGCCATCTTCAGTTCACCGCCGTCGTGGTCGAGTGAACGTCAGCGAAACCCGCCAGCGAGCGGGTTTTGTCGTTTCTGGAAGGTACCTACTTCCGCTTATCGCAGCGCAGCTCCGTCTTCGTCTATCTGGGACTAAGCTAGTCGACGTTCAAAGGCTGAGCGGCGGTTGGTCAAATACATCCCTCTGTTGTGTCTGGCATCATTCCCCTGCAACACCGCCACTTCCGCATTGCCGGTAGAAACTCAAGGGATGGAACATGGCAGAGAGCAGTAACTTCGCCTTTTTCAAAGAACACGACCCGGTCTTTTTCCAACTCGCCAATGCGGCCGAGCGGGTATTCGCCAGCGACCCAAACACGACGCTGATCAAGCTTCGCCAGTTAGGCGAAGCCCTGGCCCAGGACCTTGCGGTAAGAGCAGGTATAGAGCTCGATAGCACCATCTCTCAAGCCGACCTGCTATATCGCCTTAGCCGTGAAATCCAGCTCGATGGCAACATCCGTAATCTTTTCCACACACTGCGCGTGGAAGGTAACAAGGCTACCCACGGATTCCGTACTCAACACCGAGAAGCACTGGATGGACTGCGGGTCGCCCGCGCTCTGGCCATCTGGTATCACCAGTCATTCGGCAACGGTGGCAGTACTTTTAAACCAGGGCCTTTCATCACGCCGGCCGATCCGAGTGAGCCGTTGCGTGATCTGCAGGGACAGATCGAGAGGCTTCGTACTGAGCTGAGCGAAAGTCGCCAGCAGCTGGAGAACAACAACCAGCTAGCCGAGTTACTGACGCAGGAAAAGGCAGAGCAAGCCAGTCTTGCCGAGAAAATGAACGAGGATGCTCGTGTTTACGAGCAACTTGCTCAGGAGCGCGAAGAGGAACTAGCCAAGGCGCGAGCCGATTTCGAGGCTCGACTCAAAGCACTGCAGCAGCAACTAGAAAACCAGCCGCAAGCGGCGCAACAGGTCACCCGTAAAACTCAGCAGGCGAGCAGCCAGTTCGACCTCAATGAAGACCTCACCCGCATTCTCATCGATCAACAGTTGAACGCTGCGGGCTGGGAGGCCGATTCGCTCGACCTCACCTACAGTAAGGGCGCCCGCCCCGAGAAGGGCAAGTGCAAAGCCATCGCCGAATGGCCCACCAGCAAGCCGAAAGAAGACGCCGACTATGTGTTGTTCGCCGGCCTCACCCCGGTTGCCATCGTCGAAGCCAAACGCAAACGTATCAACATCGCCGACCGCATCCCTCAGGCCGAGCGTTATTCGCGGCAGTTGATCATTACCGATGATCTACAGCCGGCTGGGCAAGGCGCTGGCTGGGCCGATGGCCAAGGCAAGCACTTCAAGGTTCCGTTCGCCTTCGCGTGCAATGGCCGGCCCTACATCAAGCAGCTCGCCGAGCTGTCCGGCATCTGGTTCCGTGACCTACGCAGCCCGGCCAATTTGCGCCGGCCGCTACAGGACTTCCATACCCCCGGAGGCCTGCTCGACCTGCTCAAGCGTAGCCGTGAAGAGGCCGAAGCCAAGCTCCAGCAGGAAGGCTTCGCCTACCTGAAACTGCGTCATTACCAGGAAAACGCCATCAAGGCCGTCGAGCAGGCGCTGGCCGACGGTCGCCGCCAATGCCTGCTGGCCATGGCGACCGGCACGGGCAAGACCCGCACCATCATCGGCTTGATGTATCGCCTGCTGAAAGCCGAGCGTTTCCGCCGCATCCTCTTTCTGGTCGACCGCAGCGCCTTGGGCCAACAAGCCATCGAGGCGTTTCATGAAGCGACGCTGGAACAGAACCACACCCTGGCGCAGATCTACGACGTCAAGGAACTGGGTGACATGGCTGCCGAAGCCGAAACGCGCGTCCAGGTGGCCACCGTACAGGCAATGGTCAGGCGCATCTTTCAGTCGGATACGCCACCCCCCATCGATGCCTTCGACTGCATCATCGTCGACGAAGCCCACCGCGGTTACACCCTCGATCAGGAGATGACCGAGGGCGAACTGGCGATGCGCGACATCAACCAGTATCTATCGCAGTATCGCCGCGTGCTCGACTACTTCGACGCCTGTCGCATCGGTCTTACGGCTACGCCCGCCAAGCACACCAGCGAAGTCTTCGGCGCGCCGATCTTCACTTACAGCTACCGCGAAGCCGTGGCCGACGACTGGCTGATCGATCATGAACCGCCGCTCCGCTACCAGACCGAACTCAGCCAGAACGGCATCCACTTCGCCAAGGGCGAAAGCGTCAACATCATAGACACCAGTACCGGCGAGGTGGATGTCGCCGAACTCGAGGACGAGCTCGACTTCGAGATCGAGTCCTTCAATCGCCGCGTGATCACCCCCGGTTTCGATCGGGTCATCTGCGAGCAGTTGGCCCAGGAGCTCGATCCAGCGGGCGATGAAAAGGCAATGGTCTTCTGCGTCAACCAGGCCCATGCCGAGCGGGTCAAAAACCTGCTCGACGAGGCCTTCAAGGACGTTCACGGCGAGGCGTACAACCAGGCAGCCGTGCAGATCATCACCGGGCAGAGCGACAAGGTCGAACGGCTCATCCGCCAGTACAAGAACGAGCGCTATCCAAGCATTGCCATCACGGTCGACCTCTTGACCACGGGCATCGACGTACCACGCATCTGCCATCTGGTGTTCATGCGCCGGGTGCGTTCGCGCATCCTCTACGAACAGATGAAGGGTCGTGCGACGCGCCGCTGCGATGAGATCGGCAAGACGGTATTCAAGATCTACGACCCGGTCGATTTGTACGCCGCTCTCGAACCCGTCGACACCATGAAGCCGCTGGTGAAAGACCCAGGCATCAGCCTCGGCCAATTGGTCAGCGAGCTGACCAACCCGGCCAGCCTCGACGCACCCGGTAGCCAGCCGGATACCAGTCATGCCCACGACGTGCTGGACCAGCTCAGCCAGAGAGTCATGCGTATCCTGCGCAAGGCCAGTCACAAAGCGGAGAGCAAGCCCGCCCTCAAGCATAAACTGGCCGAACTGGAGGACGCCTGGGGCGTAGCCCCGGACAAACTGCACCAGCACCTGCACCAGCTAGGCCCGCAACAGGCAGCGCAATTCATCTGGCAGCACCCTCACCTGCTCGATCAGCTTGCCGTGGTCGATGCGCTGCTCGGGTCAGAGCACTATCCGGTGATCTCCACCCACACGGACACGCTCATGGTCCGCGAGCAGAGCTATGGCGCCTACCGAAAGCCCGCCGATTATCTGGAAAGCTTCAACGACTTCATCAAGAGCCAGCTGAACCAATCGGTCGCGCTCGGCGTGGTGGTCAACCGTCCACAAGATCTCACCCGTGAACACTTGCGCGAAGTGCGCCTGCTGCTCGACGCGCACGATTACAGCGAGGCGAACCTGCAAAGCGCCTGGCGCAACCAGACCAATCAGGAGATCGCCGCCAGCATCGTCGGCTTCATCCGTCGCGCTGCTCTCGGTGAGGCCCTGTTGCCTTTCGAGCAGCGTGTAGCCAAGGCCATGGAAAGGATCTACGCCCTGCAGCCCTGGACACCGGTACAGCGCAGATGGCTGGAGCGCCTGGCCAAGCAGTTGGTGCACGAGGTCGTCATCGATGAGAGACAGATCGGCGAAGCGTTCCGAAGCGACGGCGGCAGTACGCGCCTGAATAGGCTGCTCGGCGGCAATCTCAGCGTGGTATTGGAAGCGCTGAACGACAACCTATGGGTCCAGACGGGATGAGGCCTATCCCGAACGGGGGATTGGTCAGCGTGCTCATCCATGAGGGACAATGCCTCTTGCTACAGGCTTCAGCAGTCGCGCTACCCAGAGACGTTCCATGACCCTCGCCGAACTCAATCAGATCCTTGCCCGGGGCGAGGACAGCCGTCACCAGTTCAAGCGTGACTTCAGCCATATCGATGCCCTGACCGCCGAGTTGGTGGCGTTCGCCAATACGGCCGGTGGCTATCTGCTGATTGGCGTGGATGACTCCGGTGCAGTCAGCGGCTTGAGTGGCACCGACGTGGCGCGGCTCAATCAGATGCTCTCCAACGCGGCCTCGCAAAACGTCAAGCCAGCGATCAACCCCTTGTCCAGCAATCTCCAGACCGAACATGGGCTAGTCATGGTCGTGACGATCGAACAGGGCCTGAATAGGCCCTATGTCGACAATCACGGACACATCTGGGTGAAGAATGGTGCCGACAAGCGTCGGGTCACGGCTCGTGAAGAGCTGCAGTGCCTGTTCCAACAGGCCGGACTGGTATGCGCCGATGCGGTACCGGTGACCGGCAGCAGCCTGGCGGATATCGATGCCAAGGCCTTGGGCGACTATTTCCAGCGCCGTTTTCGACAACGCCCCGAACAGGCCGGCCTGGACACCGCCCGCATCCTGGACAATCTCGGCCTCGCCAGTGACGGCACCCCCAACCTGGCCGGCTTGCTGCTCTTCGGCGAGGCGCCACAGCGCCGCTGCCCCGCTTTCGACATCAAGGCCGTGGCCTTTCCCGGCACGGTGCTGCATGACCGCCACTACCTCGATAGCGAAGACATCGACGGCAACCTGCAGGAGCAGTACCGCCGCAGCCTGGCCTTCATCAAGCGCAACCTGCGCCATGTGCAGCGCCAGCAGGGCTTCAATAGCCTCGGCCAGTTGGAAGTGCCCGAAGAGGTATTCGAGGAGTTGCTGGTCAACGCCCTGATCCATCGCGACTACTTCGTCAGCGCCTCCATCCGCCTGTTGATCTTCGCTGACCGCATCGAACTGCTCAGCCCCGGTCACCTACCCGATGTGCTCGATACGGAGAAGATCCGCTTCGGCCTGTCCAACCGGCGCAATCCCACGCTCACCTCCCATGCCGTGCATATCCTGCCCTACCGCGGCCTGGGCACCGGCATCCCTCGCGCCATCGATGCCTGGCCGGAGCTCGAACTGCACGACGACCGACAGGGCAACCAGTTCCGGGTAGTGATCAAGCGGCCCGCGGCAAGAGGGACTCTTTCGGGCCCAAGTGGGGACCAAGCCGGGACCAAGTCGGGATCAAGTCGGGACCTAGTAGGGGCCGAGTCGGCGGACGCTGGAGTACCCGCCGAGACACGTCCGCCCTTACACCCAGAGCAGATCACGCTGCTGCAGCGGATGACCGGCGATCACGCCGCTCCCGAGTTGCTGACCTTCGTCGGGCGCAGCAACCGTAGCAAGTTCCGTGAGCAGGTGCTGGCTCCCTTGCTGGCGCTTGGTCTGGTCGAGATGACCGTGCCGGACAAACCCAACAGCAGCAAACAACGCTATCGCCTGACCGCAACCGGTCGCGCGCTGAAACGTGAGCCAGGCAGCCAAGGCGACTGAACCCAGACAAGCTCGACGCTAGGCCAACGCTCGCCGGCGTCTTGTCCATTTTTCACCAAAGGTATCCCATGACCCAATCCGACATCGTCCAGAAGCTCTGGAACCTCTGCGACGTCCTGCGTGACGACGGCATCAACTACAGCGACTACGTCACCGAGCTGGTACTGCTGCTGTTCATCAAGATGGAATACGAGCAGGTACAGAACGACGAGAACTTCGGTCACAAGCTGCCAGAAGGCGCGCGCTGGCCGGACCTGGCCGGCAAATCCGGTCTCAACCTGCTCGACCACTACAAGCAACTGCTGCTGAACCTGGGCAAGAACCCGGACCCATTGATCGCCGCCATCTACGCCGATGCCCAGACCCGCCTCAAGGAGCCGCGCCACCTGGAGCAGTTGATCAAGAGCCTCGATGGCATCGACTGGTTCAGCGCCCGCGAGGATGGCCTCGGCGATCTCTACGAAGGCCTGCTGGAAAAGAACGCCAGCGAAACCAAATCCGGCGCCGGCCAGTATTTCACCCCGCGCCCACTGATCGACAGCATCATCCGCTGCCTCAAGCCGCAACCGGGCGAGACCATCCAGGACCCGGCTGCCGGCACCGCGGGCTTTCTCATCGCTGCCGATGCCTATATCAAGTCGCAAACCAGCGACCTTTACGACTTACCCGCCAAGGCGATCCACTTTCAGCGCACCCAGGCCTACGTCGGCGTCGAACTGGTACCGGGCACCCGCCGCCTGGCGCTGATGAACACCCTGCTGCATGGCATGGAAGGCGATGCGGAAGGCGTAGTGCACCTGGGCAATTCTCTCGGTCAAGTCGGCGCCAGCCTGCCCAAGGTGGACGTGATCCTCTCCAACCCGCCCTTCGGCACCGCCAAGGGCGGCGGCGGACCGACCCGCGACGACCTCACCTACCGCACCAGCAACAAGCAGTTGGCCTTTCTCCAGCACATCTACCGCGGCCTCAAGCCCGGTGGCCGAGCCGCCGTGGTACTGCCGGACAACGTACTGTTCGAAGCCGGCGTGGGTACCGAGGTGCGCCGTGACCTGATGGACAAGTGCAACCTGCATACCCTTCTGCGCCTGCCCACCGGCATCTTCTATGCCCAAGGCGTGAAGACCAATGTGCTGTTCTTCCAGAAAGGCACTGCCGACAACCCGCGCCAGGAGCAAGGCTGCACCAAGCGCGTCTGGATCTACGACCTGCGCAGCAACATGCCCAGCTTCGGCAAGCGCACTCCCTTCGGCCCCACCCACCTCAAACCGTTCGAGGACGCCTATGGCGAGGACCCGAACGGCAACAGCCCGCGCGCCGAGAACGTCGAAGGCATCGGCGAGGCCAGCCGCTTCCGCTGCTTCACCCGCGAGCAGATCCGCGAGCGGGGTGATTCGCTGGATATCAGTTGGCTGAAGGACGAAAGCAGCCTGGACGCCGCCGACCTACCCGCCCCTGAAGTGCTGGCCGGTGAGGCCATGGCCGAACTGACCGAGGCGCTGCATGAACTGGAAGAGCTGATGAAGGCGCTGGGTGCGGGGGATGAAGTGGTGGCGCAGAAGCAGTTGATGGCAGAGGTGATGGGGCTAGAAGTGAGGGCTGGTAATGAGTGAACTGCCGAAGGGGTGGGCAAAAGCGAATCTTCTAGCTCTCTGCCAACCTAAGCAGTGGAAAGTTATCTCCACTGCTGAGCTCACTGAAGCCGGATATGTTGTTTATGGGGCCAATGGCAAGATTGGCTTTTACTCAACATATACACATGAACACCCAACATTAATGATTACTTGCCGCGGTGCAACCTGCGGCAACCTGCACGTGTCGGAACCGCGATCTTATATAAATGGAAACGCCATGGCTCTGGACAACCTAGCTGAGCAAGCGACTTCTATTGGATATTTAAGATACGCGTTACTGGCTCGCGGGTTGACTGATGCAATTACTGGTACAGCGCAACCTCAAATTACGAGACAAAGCCTATCCGATATCACAATAAAGCTTGCACCCCTTGCCGAACAAACCCGCATTGCCGCCAATGCTCGACGAACTGCTGGCCCAGGTCAATACCCTGAAAGCCCGCATCGACGGCATCCCCACGCTGCTCAAACGCTTTCGCCAGTCCGTCCTCGCCGCTGCCGTTTCTGGGCGGTTGACGGATGAGTGGCGTGGGCAGAATGGGATTCAACACTCCGGAGAAAGTCCAGAAGTAGTCAAGGACCTAGAGAATGTTGTCTGGCCTGTAGTACGCCTCGCGCAAGTCGCTCGTGATTTCTCGTATGGCAGTTCTGCCAAGTCAAAACCACTTGGTGATATTCCAGTCCTCCGCATGGGTAATATTCAAAGCGGCAGGATTGATTGGAGCAACTTGGTTTTTTCTTCTGATCGAGATGAAATCAAAAAATACCCCCTAAATGCGGGAGATGTACTATTTAACAGAACAAATAGCCCTGAATTAGTTGGCAAAACCGCAATTTACAAGGGTGAACGACCAGCAATTTATGCAGGCTATCTAGTTCGCGTCAGATGCTCTGAGCGCCTTAACCCTGACTTTCTGAATTACTGCCTAAATAGTCCACAGGGCCGTGAGTATTGTTGGCAGGTCAAGACCGATGGTGTCAGCCAGTCGAACATCAACGCGAAAAAATTAGCCAATTTTAGCTTCGGCTTACCACCTATCGATGAACAAACCGAAATCGTCCGCCGCGTCGAACAACTCTTCACCTTCGCCGACCAGCTCGAAGCTCGCGTCAAGGCCGCCCAGGCGCGCATCGACCGCTTGACCCAAAGCATCCTTGCCAAGGCTTTCCGTGGTGAACTGGTCCCGCAGGACCCGAACGACGAACCAGCAAGCGTGCTGCTGGAACGCATCAAGGCTCAACGCGTCGCCGCGCCCAAGGCCAGGCGCGGTCGACAAGCCACCAAGCTGAGCTAAGACCTTTTTCAGGAAGAAAACGAACCATGTCCGTGCCGACCTACGACCAGTTCATCGAACCCATCCTGCGTTTTCTCGCTGCCCACCCGGAAGGCGCCATGGCGGGTGAGGCCCACGAAGCGGCTGCCCAGGCCTTGGGCCTCAGTGAAGCGCAACGGCAGGAGACCATCGCCAGTGGCCAGCCTACCTACAAGAACCGCTCGGGGTGGGCGCACGATAGGCTCAAGCGTGCCGGCTATTCCAGCAGTGCCAAGCGCGGCTATTGGCAACTTACTGATTCCGGTCGCGCCTTCGCCCAGGCCAACCCGGCGCCATTGAGCCATGAGCAGGTCGAGCATCTGGCGTTGAATTTCATCAGTGTGCAGCTCAAGCCGGCACCAGATGCCGCTTCGTTGGATGAGAGCACCGACGCGCCCACTCCGCTCGTTCAGGCCGACCTGGCCACCAGCAGTCCCCAGGAGCGCCTGAACCAGGCCATCCTCGAACTGCGCACCAGCGTGGCGGGCGATCTGCTGGACAGCTTGCTGCAGGCCAGCCCGACGCGCTTCGAGCACATCGTGCTCGACGTGTTGCATCGACTGGGCTATGGCGCGAACCGCCAGGCGCTGCAGCAGGTAGGCGGTAGTGGCGACGGCGGCATCGACGGGGTGATCTCGCTGGATGCCCTGGGGCTGGAAAAGGTCTATGTGCAGGCCAAGCGCTGGCAGGGCACCGTCGGCCGCCCCGATCTGCAGGCCTTCTATGGCGCCCTGGCCGGGCAGAAGGCCAAGCGTGGTGTCTTCATCACCACCTCCGGCTTCACCGCCCAGGCGGTCGACTTCGCGCGCTCGGTCGAAGGACTGGTGCTGGTCGACGGTAAGCGCCTGGTCGAACTGATGCTCGACCATGAGGTAGGCGTCACCTCACAGCTCTACAAGGTGCCCCGGCTCGACAGCGACTACTTCGACGAATCACTGGGCTGAGTTGGCACTGCCTCACACTGGCCACTGGCCACCCCATCAGGCCAGGCACAACGTGGGTCATTCTTTGCCGAAAAGCGCTTGCCAGAGCCATAGCTCCTGAACCAAGCGCCTGCCACAGGCTCTCAAGAGGTCTCACCTACGGTAAGCCCTGAGGAGACCTGGATGAAATCCCTGATTCCCCTGCTGCTGTTACCCCTCGCCCTAGGTGCCTGCACCAAGGAGCAAGGTCGCCCAAACGATCTCGGGTTGCCCAGCTGCAACCTGGAGCAGCAGCGTGCATTGCCGGGTGAATTGGGTGGATCAATCAGCGATCCGCTGCAGGCGCATATCTCCATGCGCGCCAATGTGCTGCAGGCGGACGTGAGCACGGCGCGGATCGCTCGGCGGATCAGCCAGCAACAGGCGACCCAGTTCAGCGAGCGCATCGCCCAGGTGCGCCAACGGACCAATGACTTGGTGCAGCAGCAGGGTTTCCTGAGTGCGGCGGAGCGGGCCAGTTTCGATCGGGAGTTCGATGGCATTGCCGAGCAGATCTGTAAGCCACGTTGAGAGCGCTGGCTAGGAGGGATCGAAAGGTCCATGCGCGAGTGGCTAGGATGGTGGAGCCGATCCCGCGGTCAGGCCTTGCCGCCCTGCTCTTCCAACCCGGTAGACGCCCCCAAGGATCAGCGGCAGCGTTCCGGGACGGCCCGGTTTTGTAAGGAGGCCGCCTTGGCTTGGTTCTATCTGGTGTGCGCGGGACTGCTCGAGGTGGTCTGGGCGTTCTATATGAAGCAATCGGCGGGCTTCACCCGGGTCACGCCGACGCTGATCACCCTGGTCGCCATGGTGGCGAGCGTGGCGCTGCTGTCGGTTGCCATGCGCAGCCTGCCGCTGGGCACCGCCTATACCATCTGGACCGGCATCGGCGCGGTGGGCGCCTTCGTGGTGGGCATTTTGGTGCTGGGCGAGGCGGCCAGTCCCCTGCGCATCCTGGCCGCGGCGCTGATCGTCAGCGGGCTGGTGCTGATGAAGCTGACCTCTTCCTGAAGCCCCTCAAGGCCTGATGTCCACCGTCACCCACGGCGCGCGCGGGCGTGTCAGCCAGATGAACAGCAAGCCGCCGAGCAGCCCGCCCACGGCCATCGCCAGCAGGCCATCCAGGGTGCGGGTGGCGTAGATGAGTACCGGCATGGGCGCGAAGGCATCGATCAGGCGGATGGCGGCGATCAGGCTGAGGCTGGTGGCCAGTGGCAGCAGGCAGACGCGATAGGAGCCGCTGCGACGCGCCAGCCAGAAGGCCGCGGCAAAGGCTGGTAACCAGGCGGCGAGCACGATGGCGGCGTAGACGGGTCCGAAACCGAGCAGATCCTGCAGCGAGGTTCGCCAGCGGATGGCGGCATCTATGGGCAGGCCGAGCCCCTGGAGCGCGGCGAGGTTGTACTGGGTCTGCACCACACTGCCCCAGACGCTGGCCACGAGCAGCGCCGCGGCGAAGGCCAGCAGCGGACGGGGTTGCAACCAAGG